>Ga0156274_1100_pt1 | contig 107141 bp, 78 predicted proteins | sample RifCSPlowO2_12_FD_107923 | JGI IMG/M metagenome (GOLD analysis project Ga0156274, IMG submission 107923) | Pseudomonadales bacterium RIFCSPLOWO2_12_FULL_59_450
CATCGGTGTAGTTACGGCGAGTGGATGGATACATGGCAACCTCCAAGAGAACGATTTAAGTATCGCTTCTTGGCGTCCGTTGTCACGGGACAGGCCCAAGATTTATTTTCCAGAGACTGTTAAGGGGCGAAAAATCATGCTCAAAAAGGGCGTATTGAGCAGCTAGACCGTAGGTCGTCAGGGTGGGTGCAAAAGGGATGCAACTTGACTGCAGAAAGGATGCAAGAAGGCGGCAAAAAGGGTGCAGATTGGGTGCAAAAACACCGGCGCTAAGCCGGCGTCAGATCACATCTAGGCCCCTACAATTAACAAAAGACATTCAAACCACAAGCAGAGATAAAATCACGTATCGGTATATCAAGAAAGCTACTCTCTCCAGCGGAAAGAACATCTTGCAATGTGACGATGCCTTTTTCAAAGTCCAAAGAAACGTCAAAGCAATTAAACTCGAACTCCCTGAACAGAACGCTCTTTGAGCAAATCCGCTCATCAAAGGCATCTTTCAAAATAGAGCGAACGCTGTCGTCCAACTCTTGGGCGACAAATCGTTCTATTATTGTGCCGCCACTGCTCATAACCACTCCTAACTAGTACGGGAATGCAGTCTGAATCACACCATCCCGAACATTTATTTTGATTGTCGATGTTGGAGCGCCTGAGACGTTAGGAAAAAAGGGGACAGATTTATTTTCCAGAGACTCATTCCTTATATCTGAAAGGACTCGTCAAACCTATAAATAAATCTGCCCCCTTTTTTTTCAAAGTTATTGGCAGTTCGCCTGTCGCCTTTGCACAAATTAACTATTAAGAAGGCGCTTTAACTCCTTTTTTGCCAAGTGCCGATTACTTTGTGAGACAGCCTTATCTGTTGACAATCTTTTCAGATCATCCACAAAGGAAGAGGCCTCTTGGACCGAACTGTGCGCGATCCAAGAAATGGCGAGTTTTATCCAATAGTCAGAGTCGTGCTTCAGCCCTATCTCTGCCACACTCATGCAGGGAAAGTCGAGACCTAACGCTTGCCTAACACTTTCAATAGGCATCTCAAGCAATGAGATAATCCGCCTAAAGTCTGACGAACTAACTAGAGGAAGTACAATCTCATTACTTACAAGTTTCCAGCAACCAGACTCATCTCTGTAAATTATGAAATCGCTACCCAAGATAGTTTTTTCAGAATCAGTCATAAATTACATTCCAGGATGATGTTTGACATTGAGATCGTACTGCTTAAGAGTCTGCTCAAATTTAGCTCTGACCTCAGGCGTCCAGTTCTTCCAGTAGTGCCCACTAAATTCATTAGTGATTACCTCCCCGTTGGGCCCTCGCCGAAACATACCACCAACGAGAGTCGACCCATCGGACTTTATTGTCTCTGCCAACTGTTGATGAGGAGAGACTCCAAGGTTATTGGTTGGTTTACCGACAGCAAAAGTATTCGTTTTAGGATCAAAAACAAACTCAATGGAACCGTTTTTTGTGCTAGGAAAATAATTCTGTATAGCCTTAGATGATACCGAACCCGGCTCCAAGCCTAATACTCCAGGTGCAGGGCCTGAACCCTGCCAGCTTGTGGTTGCTTTTGCACCAACTAATCAGCGACTATTTTTTGCAGCAAGCTTGCGACTTCAACTCTAAGTCTTTCATCGTCAAATTCATACTCTTCCCTTGATTCTTTTGGTTCGTACATATCCGCAGCACAAAAGATACTGGACAAGCACTCGCTCAACGAAGGCTCATCAAGCTGAAGGACATTGCTATCCCGCTCAATTTTCCAAAGCTCAATATACGCTTCAGAAAAAATTTCGGCTTTCAGCCTTCCCGCTACATACGATCTTGCAAATTCCAAGATAGTAAGACTCATCGCAGAACTCCATTTTTAATAAAGTTTTCAAACTGCTGAGTTCCCGGTGAGAGCTTAAAGCCCGTCACAAAATTTCCTGACGCATCGAGCACAACAGCGTTGTTGGTAGTCGAATTAAAGAACACTTTGGAGTCTTTTACAAATCCGTATGTGCCTTGCTGAGTCGTAGAAGGGGACCCCATGTGAGTTTTGATTGCAGACTCATACTGAGCAAGAGTTTCAGGATTTTTCTTTGTAGTCACCACACCAAAATCAGAAGCATGCTTGAATTTTTTATCGAGCTGCTTCTGGGTAACGCTAGTTAATGACTCAGCAACGCTATTACCTTTTGCACCGTTCTCCTCACTGTACATGTTTCCCGGATCAAGTCGATGCTCCGGCGTCACATACTTGCCATCATCCTGTCGCCCGTCCAGCGGCGTCCCACCGGTATGAACCGTCGGAGCAACCACACTGCCATCACCAAATCCGCCACTGCTCGGATGCACGGCGATGTCAGTCAGGATCGGATTGACCAGACTGCGATTGCTAGGATCAAGCAGGTGGATCGGGAATGCCGTACCGACAATCACATCCCAGATCAGTATGCTGCTTTTCATGCTTTGCGCAGCATTCTCTCCAGTTTTGGCTGCTGCCTCAACCATGGAGTTTGCCGCAATACGCAAGTTTTCCTGAGTGGTTGGGTTAGCTGCAACTAACGCGCCTCCTATGGCTGTGATGCCCGCCATAGCGAGAGGTATCGCCGGTAAGAAGTTATTTTCTCCATGACCGCTTTTATTCAAGCTCGTTAGCAACGTCAACACTTGCTGAGCTTTTTGCGGGTCGTCTCCTGCTATCTGAGTGATCTTATCTGCCAGTGCTTGAGTTTCAGGAGAGTGGTCGTTATTTGTGATATTGCCAAGCACTCGGTTGACGATAGCGGACCGTTCGTCTACGTGGCGACTACCTAGCTGCCTAAAAGCAGCCTTGCCTTCCATCATGCGGCCAACCCAATCAGGGTTTGTGCCTTGCGCAATCTCCGAACCAGCGCCGAGCAGGTCCACCATCTGGAAAATCGTCTCTTCGGTTCTGTCACCTAACTTGGCGGCGTCGGTTTTCCATTGTTCTAATGTTGCCTTTGGGGATGTCACCGCTTTCAACGAAGAGTCAGTTACATACAGATCCGTACGTTTTTCCTGGTCCTTGGTAACTTCGTAAGCCTTATCAACATCGCGATTGAGCCCCGTCACTGCAGATGTAGCATCGCCCACATCCCGCACAACGATCTCACCCGCGCCCACTGTCGCGCGGACTGATTGCTCGCGGTCCTTATCGTACTTCCAGCCAGTAACACTCCACCCCGTCTGCCCCGTCTTGCCTTTACCGACCTGGCTCGGATCCTGGGTAGTGCTTTCACCGTTTTTATAGGTGCCACCGACGTTCAAGTAATACCCGTGCTCTTTATCTTCTCCAGAGATGTCTCTGAACCCCAGCGTGCCGGTGTCCAGTTTCAAGTTGCCATTGTCCGAAGCGATTAAAGCGCCATCGAGTTGTGTGTGCTTCTCCGTACGGATATCCAGCTTGTCGCTGGCGGTGATCCGCGTCTGGTCTTCGACCCAATTGGTTTTTCCAGAGGTCTGACCGTAACCAACCGAACCGCTGACACCGGCGCCCGGCCCGATGGTGACGGTGACACTTACATCAAATTCTTTGCCTTTGACTTTGCCGGTGTCTGGGACAGAAGAAACATTCAGGTCACCGCCGACCCGGCCAATGACTTTATCTCCCCGTAAGTCGGCACCTGCGACCTGGGTATCGCGGCCGCTCTCGAAGCCCAAACGATCTGCAGCATAGAGATAGGCATCCTGTTGACGCTGCCCTTCCCGGTCCAGGTTCCCTTTGCCCATGCTGACGCTGGCATAAACGCCGACCCCCTCATTACCAAAGGTAAACCCGACTTCGCCACCACCACTGTTTCTATTACTGTCGCTTGAACTGTCGTTCTGCGCAGCACGGATGCTCAAGTCGTTTCCTGCCTTGAGATCGATGTCGCGACCAGCCTTGGCTTGCGTACCTACCAGGCTCAGGTCATTGCTCGCGTTCAGGTTAATATCGCGCCCGGCCTGAGCTGTCGTGACGGTAGAAGTACCGTTACGACCCTTCTCACTAGCAACGCCATGGCTCCCACCTACGCCTAACTTTATGCCACCACTGGTACCGCCATGGATGCCACCCCAGCTCTGACTCTCACTGTCATTTTGGTTAATGCTGCCCTTCGCTACATCAAGCGAAACATCCCGACCTTTGATGTTGATATCACGGCTGGCATTCAACTGGCCGCCGCTGATGGCCACATCATTCCCGGCGACCAAGTTGAGATCTTTACCGGCCTTCAGGGTCGATGAGCGATTGGTCTCTTCAATCAGCTGCGTGCTGGTGCTGTGCTTGCTATTGCCGAATTTTACGTCCCCAGTAGGACCAGCAAGGAATTGGCCGACTGCATCAACACCTTTCAGCGTACTGGAGCCCTTGCTGATGTTGTCCTCTCCCTTCCCGGCCCCGCTCACCGCATCCTTGGTGTTGCCATAGTTGTGGTTGATAGCCACACTCAACCCGTTACGCTCCGTCTCCCGCTGCTGCTCCATCAGCAAACGCTCACGCGCCGCATCGATGTTGATATCCCGCCCGGCCGTCAGCTCAGCATCATTGGCAGCCGATATATCCGACCCACGCTGGTTGATATCGCGCTTGGCATTGATCGCCAAATCTTGCCCTGCATTGATCTGGCTGGCGGCTGCTGTTTGCTGCTCAAGTCTATTTTTCTCTGCACTTTTATCAGCGCCCACAAACAAGGTCACACCATTGGCGTCACTCGATACGCCAATACCGGTCTGTTTGCTTTTTTGCCAATCGCGCTCACTGGTACTGCTTTGGGCCGCAAGTACATTGACATCGCGCCCCGCATTGAGACTGACATCACGCCCGGCGCTGACCCCACTGCCCACCAAGTTAATATCTCGCTCGGCGTGCAAGTTCGCATCACGATCCGCGGACACCTGGCTCCCCACGCTGGTGCTACTTTGGGCTTCCTGGCCAGCTTTTTTGGCCGAGGAGATCGCAATAAACCCACCCGAGATCGAGCCGGTTTTCTTCTCGTATTTTTCACTACGGCTATAGGCGGTGTCGTTAGCAGAGACGAGGTTGATATCGCCCGTTTCCTTGACCAGTCCAGACCTCAACTCGACATCATTTTCTGCACTGATCTCACTGGCCCGCACCCGTACATCATTACCCGCCGCCACCACAACATCATTGCCCGCCTCCAACTCACTGCCCACTTGGCTGGCAGTGGTCTTCAACTGGCTCTTGCCGCTTTTGGACAGCCCCAGGAATCCAGACTTGGTCTTCTTGCTGTAGGAGCCATGTTCCTCGACACCCGACAACACCGCGACGTCCCCCGTGGACCCCAGCAACATGTCCCCACCAGCCTTCAACTGGCTGCCGATCACGGTGACGTCACGCCCGCCGTCGATGCTCATCCCGCCATCAGGCTTCTTGGTGGTATTGATGGTCAGGTCTTTACCGGCTTCAACGACCGAGGCCACGTTGGTGCTGTCGTAACTCTCCCGCTGTTGGCTTTTGCTACGACCGAATGAGCCCTTGCTCTTTTTCGAGTAGAACGAAGCGTCTTCGTCCAGTGCCGACAGGATGCTCACATCGCGCTGTGCATCGAGGGTCACGTTGCCGCCCCCGGCAATCCGGCTGGCGGTGAGTTCCAGGTCTTTACCGGCATTGAGCGACACATCGCCGCCGGCCGTCAGCACGCTGGAAACCTGGCTGATGTGGTCCTTGGACTGGGTGACCTTCTTGGACTTGCTGGAGGAATGCTGTTCGTCGGCGGCCGACGAAATGCTCAGGTTTTCGGTGGTCGTAATGCTCAAGTCACGCTTGGCGTCGATGCGGCTGGCAATGGCGCTGAAGTCACGCCCTGCCGATACCTTGAGGTCACGGCCTGCCTCCACGCTGGCACCGTTTTGCGTCACGGTTTCGGTGCGCAGGCGGCTGCCCAGATCCAAGCCATTGCGTTGCTCAACGGCATCGATGTGCACATCGCGGCCAGCGACCAATGTGGTGTCACGTCCGCTTTGCAGTACGCCACCGGTATTGGCGATGTCACGACCTGCATTCATCGTCAGGTCATTAGCTGCCTCGATGCGTGACGCACTGTCGAGATAGTCGCGGCGCTCAGCGGTACCGTTGCCGGTACGGGTTACTGCACGGTCGTTGATCACATCACCCTTGATCGCCGTCAGCGTGACATCGCGTCCGGCGATGATGCCGCCGGACTTGTTGACGATGTTGTTACCCGCCAGCAGGTCGAGGCGGTTGCCGGCTTCGATCAAGCCGCTGTTGATCAGGTCATTGCCCGCTTTGGCGGACAGGTTGTTGGTGGCACGCAGGGTCCCGGCGTTCTCCAGGTTTTCGCCGGCGATCAGGTTAAGGTCGTTGCCTGCGATCAATGCGCCATTGGGTGCAAGACGATTGTCGGCCTGGGCCATGTACAGCACCGGCACCAGCACCTTTTCACCGTTCACTTCGTGCTGTTCGAGCCAGACGATGTCATGGGTCAGCGCCGCGACCTGTTGCGAGGTCAAGGTAACGCCCACTGCCAGGTTCAGTTGCTGCTTGCTCTGGATCGCATTGTCCATCAGGTACTTGAACAGCTTTTCGTCGGTGTTCTGGCCGTCGATAAAACGCTGCCCTGTGCGTGCTTGCACGGCCTGCTGGATCAAGCGTTGTTCATAGAGCCCGTCGCCCAGGCGCTTGGCACTTTCGTCCGGGTTGTAACCCAGCCCTGCGAGCAAGTAGTCGGAGCTCATGAACTGCTTGAGGTCGGTGAGCACCGGGTTGGTTTCGATCAGGTATTTATGTGGTTGCGACTTTGGCGCGGTAGGCGTGAAGCCTTGCACGCGGTTGATGGTCTGGCTGGCGACCGGAGTGGTTTGCGCCAGCGCATTGACCGGCTGGGCAATCACCTCCGCGACCTGGGTTGGGCTGCTGCCCGCACCTTGTGCGACGGGTGTGTTCACCACCGGCTGCACGCCTGGCATAACCGGCGTCACGCCAGGGATGTTCAACGTCGGCCGAGCGGGCTCGCCCGGTGTGGCGACCTGAACGTGGGTGTCCCTTTGGGTCAGCGCCAGGTCTGGCTGATCCGCAGGCCCTGTGACCTTCGCCACTGGCGGCGTTGAACCGCTGGACGGATCTTGGGCGTTGATACCGTCGCCCCGGGCGATTTCACCTGGGGTGATCTGGCTGGGCGTCCAGCCACTGCCGTTGGCCACATCGCCGGCCCCGGCAACGTTAAGTGTTCTGGTGGTGGCGGTGACACCACTGACCTGACGTGCAGTGGAGTCCACCTGACGCGTAGCTGCGCCCTGTTGAGTGACGCTTTTGAAATCGAAGGTGCGCGTTTCAAGCGCCGGTTGTGCATCCTGGCGTTGAGCCAGGCCGAGGGTCGCACCGCCCATGGTCCAGCTTTGTGGGCCACTGGTGGCTTGGGTGGCCTGGGCATCCTCACCCGCCCGGCTACTGAGGCGGAACAGTCCGTGAGTGCCCGTGGGCAAGGTGAACCCGCGTAGCGTCAAGGGGTTGACTTGTTGTTGGGCCAAGTCCGGTGGCAGCTGCGCATTCAAGTCGATTGCAACAACAGCATTATTGACTGGACGAGTGGCATCAAACCCACGTCCGGAACCTGACGATATCGGCTGGCCCTCTTGGATGACACTGTTGACCAGATTCTTGCTGGCATTGATTTGAACCGCACCGCCAGCCTGAACGATGGCTTGGGCAGTGCCTGCACTGCCGGGCTTGGAGATCATCCGCTGATCGTAGAAATTGACTCCACTCAGAGTGGCCGGTAATGCCGACCTGGTGCCCGCGTTGTAGGCTGGCGCAGGAAACAGGGCTTGGAAATTGACATTGAAGGTCGTGTACGTTTTCCAACCAAACGTCAGGTTGGTTTGTCGCTGAGCCGTCCCCCCCATTCTTGTGTAGGGCGTCACCATCGACTCGTTCCAGTTTTGATCCCAGAAATGCAGGGTTCCCGCGCGTCTCGAACCGGAGCCTTGAAGCGTATAGGACGGATCATTCGCAGCGTTGTAATCCATGATCGAACGCCAGAAACGGGAGATATTCTTGTCTTCCTTGAGGTTAGGAAGGTCGAAAGACTTGAGAACCGAATACTTTCCTAATGTGGCGCCAACGTTACTGAAGTTTTCCAGCGCAGCACTGATATTGCCGGTGGCCGAAATAACCGAGGCAGAGTTCAACAGGCTACGTCCCTGAACATCCAGGTTCCTGCCGGACGAGATGCTTGCGGACACCGACTCCGCATCCACCTTGGACTCATATTCTTCCATCAGCACCATGTGCCCGGCCCGTGCCGACGTGCCTCTCATCCCGATAGCGCCGGAAACCAATGTCGATGAAACATTGAAGAATTCTTTTTTGTTTTCTATCGCGCCCACATGGAGCGTCATATCGCCCGCGCTTTCCAGGTTGGCCGAAATATTGTTCAGGGTGCCCGCCCAATTGCCCTGTATATCCCGGGCGACAAAGAGTTTGCCCAGGCTGTAAACATCCGCGTTTTTATTGGTAAAACTCTCGGCCAGCAGCGACATGTCACCACCGCTGATGATCGCGCCGCGCTCGTTGAGCAAGGTCTGCGTGTCAATCAGCATGCCCTCACTGCTGCCAAGAGTGCCCGCGTTAGTCAGCGCTCCAGCACTGATCGCCAAATTGCCCATGGCGCTGATACGGCCCGAGTTAGTCATTTGGCCTGCGACGCTGATGGTAGCCCCCCGGCCCCCCGTAATACTTGAAGCAGCATCAAGGTTTAACGAAGCGGCGCCGACGTTCAGGGTATCTACGCTGCTGATACGCCCACTGCCGCCGTAGGTCCCCGTTAGCCCCAGGCTGAGCGTGCCATCACTGGCAATCAACCCGTTATTCACCCAACTGCCACCCTTACCTTCCAGGTGCGTCGAAGCCAGCAACTGCCCGGTTTCCGTCTGGGTAAAGTGATTGACGTTGACGTTCAATCGCCCTGCCTGAATGACACTGGTGTTGGTCCAGGTATCCGCGTTCAGAGTCAGGCCACCACGAGTTACAACAGTGCCGCCCGCGCCGGTTACGTTGGGCAACGAGATGTCGAATGTGCCCTCACCCACATGCAGCAATTGGCCGCCGTTGTTCTGGAAGCTGGCGGCCGCCAGGGTCAGGTCCTGGTTGGCGGTTTCCACGGCGCCGTTACGGTTGTCGAACACGCTGCCGATCTGGAACTCTGTCTTGCCGGCGCGTCCCAGGGCGCGCAACTTGCCGCCCTGGTTATCGATGGCGTTGGCGGCCACGGTCAGGTTGTTGGTGCTTTCGATCAGGCCGTTGTGGTTGGTCAGTTGACCATCGAGGCCAAGCGCGATCTGGTCACCGGCAATCTGGCCGGCGCTGTTTTCCAGGGCGCTGCCATTGATGCGCATCAGGCCCTTGGCATACAACGCGCCCTGCTGGTTATTGAGGGTGGCAACCGTCAGCCATGCATCGCTGGTTTGCGCGCCGAGATAGCCGCCCTGATTATCGAATTGACCGGCATTGAGTAGAAGGCGCTGGCCTTGAATCAAGCCGCCCTTGGGGCTGCCATTGAGGTCATGGCCATTGCGAAGCACTCCCACCACACCGGCTTCAATGGCGCCCTTGAGACTGGCGAGCACACCGCTACGGTTGTCGAGGTTCCCGGCCTTGAGGTGCACGTCACCGGTCTGGCTGATGATATTGCCGCCTTGGTTGTCGAGATGGCCATTGACCTCGACACGCAGGCCGTTCTGCCCCTGCAACTTGCCCTGCGCGTTCGTCAGGCCAAAGGCGTTGATGCGCAGGTCGCCGTCCTGGCTGTAGATCAAACCGTCAGCGTTGTTTTGAACGATGGCGCTGGCATCAATGGCCAGCGGACCTTTGGCCGCGACGGTGCCGCCTTGGCTGTTGTTCAGGCCGCCCATGGCCAATGACAGGCGTCCCTGGCTGGCCAGTTGGCCGCCTCGGTTATCCACCTCGATGGCGCGCTGGAGTACCAACGACCCAGTGCCTGCGATCTTGCCGTTGACGTTGCCAAGGTTGCCTTGCAGGTTGAGCACCAGATGGTCGTTACCCATCAGCGAGCCACCGGTGTTGAGCAAGTTGCCACCCAGGAAGTTCAGGTTGCGCAGGGCCGTGATATTACCGGCACTGTTGTCGAGGTCGGCCGCGCTCAGATCCAGCGTCGAGCCGCTGTCGATCAACCCACCTTGGGTGTTGTTCAATGCGCCAATTACGTTCAAGGTCTGCTGCGCGCCGCTGGAGATAACACCTTTGTTGCTGTTATCCAGGCTCGCGGCGCTGACACTCAACTGCCCTTGGCTGGCCAACGCCCCTTCGCCACTGTTGAGCAAGCTGCCACTGAGGCGCACGTCAAGGTCGCCGTTGCGACTGGACAGCGTGCCTTTGTCACGGTTATTCAAGTGAGTGCCGATCAGGTTGAGGCCCTGCCAACCCGATATCAGGCCGCCGCGGTTAACCACGTCGCCTGCATTGAGCGTGAGTAACTGTTGGCTGATAAGCGTGCCGGCGCTGTTGTCCAGGCTGCGCCCCGTCAAGCTAAGTGCATTTTGGCTGGACAGTTCGCCGCCCTGGTTTTGCAGGTCGCGTAGGCGTTTTAAGGTCAACGGGCCTTTGGCAAAGATCAGGCCCTTGCGGTTATCCAGATCACCGTTTGCCAAGTCGACGCTCAGGCGCTGCTCACCTATCAACCTGCCGCCACGCAAGGCCATGGACGTGAGCGTGAGGTCCATATCACCCTTGGCCGATACCTCGCCGGCGTCACTGGCGTCTAAACTCAGGGCATTGAGTTCCAGGCTGCCCTGGCTGTTGATCAGGCCTTTGGCGCTGTTGTCCACGGCCAACGCATTGAGCGTCAGCGCGCTGGTACCCAGCAGGCTCCCGCCCTGGTTATTGAAGTTGCCCGCGTTGACTGTCAATGCCTGCGCGGCGTTGATCAAACCTTGTTGCCCGTTGCTCAGCAGCCCAGTGCTGGTCAATTCAAGGCCACCACGGCTGGTGAGCGTACCGCCGCTGTTATCGACCACGGCCGCTTGCGCACTCAGGCTTGCACCTGCAACCAAACCCTTGATGTTAGTGAGTACCTGGTCGATACGCAGTGTCAGGCCCTGGTTGCTGAGCAGGCGACCACCGCTGTTATTCAGGTTGCGCGCCACGATATTGAAGGCCTGGCCACTGGAGATTTCACCGGCCTGGTTGTTCACACCATTGAGATGGTTGAGCACCAGCGGCCCGGTCGCGTTGATGAGGCCCTGCTGGTTGTTGAGCTGGCCATTGTTCAGGTCCAGGGTCAGGCCCGCGTTGCTGAACAGCTTGCCACCTTGTTGATCAAGCCCATCGACGCTGGCCGTCAGGACCTGGGCACTGCCGATGTTGCCGGCGCTGTTGTTCAGTAGCCCAGCCTTCAGCTCCAAGGTGTCGCCACTGGTGAGACGGCCCCCAGTGTTATCCAGCGCGCCAGTGGTTACACTGACCGCCCCTTTGCCACTGAGCACGCCCTTCTGGTTCCCCAGGCTAGCGCTGCGCAGTTGCAGCGTGCTGTCAGTCACGAGCTCACCGCCCTCGTTGTCCAGAGCCCCCTGCGAACCCAGCACCAACGCGTCGGCGCTGGAAATCCGCCCCTGACGGTTGACTACGCTCGCCGCATCGACGCTCAGGCGCCCTTCACTGTTGAGCACGCCTTGAGTGTTATTCAGCTCCCCTTTCAGCTCAAGTTGCAGAAGCTGCTGGGCGAGCAGTTTGCCGTTGCTGTTGTCCAGGTCCTGAGCGCTCAGCATCAGCCGCTGAGTGTTGAGCTGGCCTTGGTTGCGATTAAGCAGCTGGGTGAGCGTAAGGTTCAAGGATTGCCCGGCCAGCACACGACCCGCATCGCTGTTATCCAAGGTGTGCCCTGTAACGGTCAGGTCGGCGTTGGTCGATAGTTCGCCACCACGGTTGTCGACCCGATCGACCAGCAGTTTCACCGCCTTATCGGCGCCAACCAGGCCTTTGCGGTTGTCCAGGACCGCACCACGCACATCCACGGCTGTGGTGCTGATGAGTTGACCGCCGCGGTTATCGACCTGATCGATATCAACCGTCACCAAGGCTTTGCCCGATACATCACCGTCACGGTTGTCGAGTCGAGCGGAAGACAGCCGCATGGCGCCGTCGGCAATCAGCGTTCCGCGCTGGTTATCAAGTGCCTGTGTGGCAGAAACGTCCATGACGCCACGACTGTTGAGCAAACCATCAGTGTTGTCCAAGCGAGCACTGTTGGCGTTGAGGGCGGCTGCGCTGATCGCACCTTTGGCGTTGCCCAAAGCGTCTTGAATCTGCAGGATCAGGCCCTGGTTACTGATCAGCTTGCCACCGCCGTTATCCAGGTTGCGAGCCGCCAGCACGAAGGCTTGCTGGCTGGAAATTTCGCCGCGCTGGTTATTGATATCAGCCAGGTTTTTCAACATCAGCAGCGGACTATTGATCAGGCCACCCACGTTGCTCAGTTGGCCGTGGTTCAGGTCCAGGTCGAGCTGGGTGTTGCTGAACAGTTCACCGCCCTGTTGATTCAGGCCGGTGATCGCGGCGGTAAGATTTTTACTGCTGGCGATACGTCCGCTGTTGGCCACCTGGGTGGCTGCCAGGTCCAGGCGATCAGCGCTGGTGATACGGCCAGTGTTGTTCAGCGTGCCGGTGGCCAGGGTCAGCGCGCCACGGCTGTTGAGCAGGCCTTTGGGGCCGTTGTCCAGGCTCGCGCTGGTGAGCGTCAGGGCGGCATCGGTCTCCATGACGCCGCCCTGGTTGGTGATAGCACCGCTGGCAGCAAGTGTGAGCGCACCCGCCGAAGAGACGGCACCCGCGTCGTTGTTGAGCGTCGCGCTGCTCACCTGCAGGGTACCTTCGCTGCTGATTTTGCCCAGCTGGTTATCCAGCCGACCATCCAGTTCAGTGCCGGGAATGGCGACCAGCGACATGCTCAGCGATTGCTGGCCCGCGAAAGTGCCTTGGCCGTTATCCAGGCGCGCGCCGTTGAAGCGGTTGTCCCGGGCGAAAATCATCCCTTGGGCCTGGTTGATCACATGGGCCACGGCCAGTTCCAATGCGGTACCGGCGATCAGTTTGCCCGCGCTGTTATCCAGGTGCTGCGCCTTGAAGTCGATGCTGCTCTGGCTGGAAATCTCGCCCGCACGGTTATCAATGGCGTCGACCGTCAGTTTCAGCGCTTTTGTGGCGCCTACCAGGCCGCCATCGCGATTGTCCAGGGAGGCCCCGCTCAAGCTCAGCTCGTCCTGGGCAACCAGTTCACCGCCCTGTTGGGCCAGTACACCGATAGTTGCCTGTAGATCCGCCTGGCTGGCGATTCGGCCAGCCGCGTTTTGCACATTATCGGCAGTCAGTCGCAGGGGCCCTGCTGCACTCACCAGCCCCTTCTGATTACGCAATTGTTGTCCGGAGAAGCTCAGGGCCGCTTTGCTGCTGAGCGAACCTTGCTGATTGTCCAACTCACCCACATTGAGCTGAAGGTCCTTCTGGGCAAGGATCACACCACCACGGTTGTCGACGTTGGCGCTGTGCAGCGTCAACAGGTCCTGCCCGGTCAGCCGCCCTTCGCGGTTATCCAGACGACCGGCACGCAGTTCCATCGCGCCTTTGGCCAACACTTGCCCTTTGGCCTGATTGTCCAGTAACCCATCAATCGTGGCCTTGAGTTGGCCGTCGCTGCCCAGTTTCCCGGCCTGGCGGTTATCCAGACTGGCGGCCTGCACGTTCAACGAGGTGCCGGCCCCGAGCGTGCCGGCCTGATTATTCAGCGCGCCCTTGACCTTCACATCCAGGCTGACATCACCGAGCACCTGCCCGGCAGTGTTATCCAAACTGGCCGCCTTCAGCTGCGTGTGGCCTGCGCTGACGATTTCGCCCTGGTCGTTAAGCAGGTCCTCATTGACCACCAGGCGCGCATCCAGAGCGCTGCTGACCTTGCCTTCACGGTTGTCCAGGCGCGAGGCACCCAGCTCGACACCGGCGGCTGAAATCAGCCCTTTGACGTTAAGCAACGCCTGTTCGATTTTGAGGGTCAAGCCTTGGTCGCTGAGTAAGTTGCCGCCGCTGTTGTCCAGGGTGTCGGCACGCAAGGCAAAGGCCTTGGCGCTGGAAATTTCACCGTTACGGTTGTCGACGCGTTTGAGGTTTTTGAGCAACAACTGCCCTGGCGCATTGATAAAGCCATCGGCGTTATTCAAGTGCCCCTGGTTCATGTCCAGGGTCAGTTCGCTGTTGCTGTAAAACTCACCGGCTCCGCGCTGGTCAAGGCTGCTGAGGCTGGCGTTGAGCGCCTGGCCACTGGCGATACGGCCCTCGAAGCGGTTGTCTACGTCGGTCGCTGTCAGGTTGAGGCGATCAGCGCTGGTGACACGGCCTTGATGTTGGTTAAGCAATACACCTGTGGTCAGTTGCAGCGCACCGTCAGCCACAATGCGCCCTTGGCTGTTGTCGACACTGCCTGCATTTACCGTCGCCGTATCAGCGCTGAGCACCTCGCCGTTCTGATTGGCAAGGGCATTGGCGGCGCTCAACAGTAACGCCCCGCCGCTGCTGATACGCCCGCCGTTGTTGCCAAAGCTGGCGCTGCGCAGTTGCAAGGCGGCGTCGCTGCGCATGACGCCTTGGCTGTTGTCAGCCTGCCCGGCCAGGGTCACGTCCAGGTTGCGTTTGGCGTAGACACTGCCTTGGGCGCTGTTATCCAGGCTGGTTGCCTTGAGGTTGACATCCTGCTGCGCAGAAATCAGGCCCTTGAGCTGGTTGTTCAGCCTGGCGAGCGTCAGCTGGAGCGTACTATTGGCCAGTACGCGACCGGCATTGCTGTTGTCCAGCTCACGGCCCATCATCGTCAGTTCGGTAACGCTGGAAACTTCACCCCCTCGGTTGTCCAGCTTGCCGATGGACAGGTTCATGGCTTTACCCGAATTGAGCAACCCGGCCTGACGGTTGTCCAGCTCGTCCCCCTTGACTTGCAACTGCCCGACCGACGTGATGCTGCCACCTCGGTTATCCACGCTACCCACCACAAGGTGCGCCTCACCCTTGCTGGTCAGACGGCCCTTGGACTGGTTGTCCAGGCTGGCAGCATTGACCGTCAGCATCTGACCGGCAGCTAGCGTGCCTTTGTCATTGTTGACCGCGCCGTGGCTGGTCAAGATCAAGCGGTTATCGCCCTGGATGCGCCCTTGACTGTTGTTCAGCGCAGCCACTTCGACTGTCGAGTGCTGACCCAGCAATTCACCGTTGCGATTGTCCAGCACACCTTCTACGCCGAGGTTCAGGTCGGAAACGGCACTCAGTTTGCCGCCCTGGTTGTCCAGGCTGGCGCTGCTGACCTGCAAGGCTGCCGCGGAAATCAGGCCACGGGTGTTATCCAGTGCCTGGGCGATTCGCAGGGTCAAGGCTTGTTGGCTGAGTAACTTGCCGTCCGCTGTGTTCAAGGCGGTTGCCGCCAGCTCAAAGGCGTGGGCGCTGGAAATTTCACCGCCCTGGTTATCGACGCTGCCCAGTTGCTTGAGCAGCAATTGCCCCGGCGCGTTGATCAAACCACTGTTATTGTTTAGGTAACCACCTTGCATATCCAGGCTTGCATCGGCTTGGCTTGCGACATGCCCGTTACGGCTGTTGTCCAGTGCAGTAACGGTCATCCCCAACTGAGTGGCACTGCGCAGTTCTCCGCCTTGGTTGCTCAGGTTGCCCGTTGCAATCTTCAGCTCGCCAGCACTCGATAGCGTTGCGTCATCGTTGGTTAAACCACCGGCATTGATGGTCAGGCGAGCATCGCTGCGCAGCGTGCCTTGGGCGTTGTTCAACTGACCGCCAACATCGACGCCCAGTTGGTGTTTGGCGTACAGGCTACCGCCCGCGCGGTTATCGATGCCTTGTGCACTGATCTGTACCTGCTGAGCGGCAATACGACCGTTGAGCGAGTTGTTCAAGTCAGCAACGTTCACCTGCAAGTCAGTGCCGGCGCTCACCAGCCCCGCTTGGTTGAGCATATTCGCGGCTATACGCGCCGTCAGCGAAGCATCGCTGGTCAGGGTGCCCTGACGGTTATCCAGGCTGGCGCTGTTGACTGTCACGCTTTGCCCGGCGGCCAATGTGCCGGCCTGGTTGCTGATCGCGCCACCCGCTTGGAGCACCAGCGTTCCATCACCCTGCACCAGGCCCTGGTCGTTATTGAGCGTCCCAACCCCAAGCACCAGGTGCTTGCCTAGCACCTTCGCGCTGCGGTTATCCAGCTCGCCATCGACTTGCAGGTTGAGGCCCTCCACCGCAGCGAGTCGACCGGCCTGGTTAATCAGTGTGCCCGCACGTACCTCCAGGGCCTTGGCGGTTAACCCACCTTTGGTATTGTCCAGGGCGCGGGCAATGCGCACGCTCAAGGCTTGCTCGCTGAGCAACTTGCCGGCGCTGTTATTGAGTTGATCCGCATTCAGATCGAAGGCTTGGGTGCTGGAGATTTCGCCGCCCTGGTTATCGACGCTGTTCAGTTGAGTCAGCAACAACTGGCCTGGGGAGTTGATCAAGCCGCCTTGGTTGTTGAGGTGACCCCGATTGAGGTTCAGGCTCAAATCGCCTTGGCTGAAGAGTTGGCCGCCATTGCTGTTGTCCAGGTGACCTACGGTCAACTGTGCGCCTGAATCGGCACTGAAACTTCCGCTTTGATTGGCGAGCAAACCACCCACCCGGGCGTTAAGCCGATCACGGCTGTGAACTCGACCGCGTTGGTCGTTGAGCAAACTGGCAACGTCAATATCCAGGCCGCTGGCTGCAATCTGACCGGCACCATTGTTCAGTGCCTGGGCGATACGCAAGCCCAAGGCTTGATCACTGAGCAGCTTGCCAGCGCGGTTGTCGAGGCTGTTCGCCGCGACGCTAAACCCACGGGCACTGGAAATCTCGCCACTGCGGTTGTCGACGCTATTGAGATTATTCAGCGCCAGCTGGCCACTGGCATTGATCAAACCTGCATCGTGGTTGTCGAGGTGGCCGTTGCTCAGGTCCAGGGTTAGGTCGCTATTGCTGTAAATGCGCCCTTGGTCATGCTGGTCGAGGCTGGTGACACGGGCATTGAGAGCCTTGGCGCTGTAGATTGATCCACCTTGGCTGTTATTGACCGGGCCGGCCGCCAGTTCAAGGGCGCCACCACTGGCGAGCACGCCATGTTGTTGGTTATCGAAGTTCCCGGCATTGACCTGTGCAGCGGCCCCCGATTCGATGCGGCCCTGCTGCTGATTATCCAACGTGCCGGCGATATTCAGCCCCAGCTCGCCCTGGCTGGTGAGGATGCCTGACTGGCTATTGTCCAGTTGCCCCGCGTTGACCCGCACCATCTGCCCGGCCACCAGGCGACCGTTTTGATTGTTCACCGCCGCGCTGGCATTCAAGCGCAGCGCCTGGCCCGCAGATATCAGGCCGGCGACGTTGTCCAGGCTGTCGACCTGCAAGGTGACGTCAGCAAGGCTTGAGAGCTCGCCCTTGCGATTGACCAACTGCCCGATGCGGCCACTGAGCCCTCGGTCGCCCACCACCAGGCCTGCGTCAGTATTGAGCAACTGCCCGGCATTGAGCTCAAGGCGTGCGGCGCTCAACACGCGGCCTTGCTGTTGGTTATCTAGCGTTTGGGCACTCACTTTGAGCTGGTTCTGCGCGCTAAGGGTGCCGCTGCGGTTGTCGACAGTGCCATCCACATTCACGGCTAGGTCACGACTGGCGATGACGGTCTTGCCGTTGTTATTCAACTGGGCGGCAGTGACGTGGATATCGCCCTGAGCATTGCGCGTCTGATCAGCGTTGACACCCGCTTCGATGACGCCGTTGTTGGTCAACACCCCACCGCTTTGCAGCGCCACGCGATCACGCGCAGCCAGGCTTTTTTGATTGAGCAGGTCGCCTTGCGTCTTCATCTCAAGCACACTGCCCGCCGCGACCACGCCCTGGGCTTCAACGCTGCGGGCCTTCACGTCAATGGCGCCGGCCGCCGTTGTCTGGCCCATGACCACATGGCCACCGGCATCAATCTGAATATCACCGCCAGCGACCATGTCCCCCGACAACTTCACGCCGACACCCGCCTCGGTCCCCACCAGCTTGACTGCGCCCACATACATGCCGCCCAGTGCCGACGAGTCAATCGCCAGATCCGGCGCCTGGCTGCCATCCGCTGCCCGCGCCGTGGCATTCAGGGTGCGAGCGTCGACGTCGTTACGACCGGCGACGATGGTGAGTTTTTTCGCTTGGATCTGCGCGTTGATGGTGGCGGCGCGGGTGATGATTTCGAACTGGTCGACGTTGCTGGCATTCAGGCCGGCGCCTTCGATAGCCACACTGCCCTGGTCCACTTGGTAACGATTGATCTGGCCGTTTTCAATCACGGCTTTACCGGTGGTGAGCGTCGCTTGCGGGGTGTTGATAAAGCCGCAACCGTTACAGCTGATGCCATACGGGTTGGCAACGATCACATGGGCCGACTGCCCGGCCACTTCGGTGTAGCCGCGCAGTTGGCTGGGGCTGCCGCCGTTGACTTCGTTGAGAATGATATTGGCCGCGGTGCCGTGGAGGTTGGGGTTGCCGACAATGATGCCGCCCAGTTGGGTGGACTGGGTACGGTCGGTGGCGTTATTGAGGATGACCCCGTTGGCGCCAACGTTGTAGTCATGAAATTGGTTGTGCGAGAGGCCGTTGGCGTTCGGCGTGGCGATGTTGACGATGGGCACGCCATTGCCCGCTTGTCCGAGCGAAGTACCTGGAGCATTCACCACAATGCCGTCTGCCTGGGCCAGCAACGGGTGCCAGAACATGGCGTTGGCCAGAATCAATGCCAACCCACGTTTAGGCAGCCCCAGGAAATGGGCGCGGCTTTTTACGGCAGCAGAAGGCTGGCGCGCGAGGAATGCGTACTGGCGAACGTCCATGTCATGTCTCGAAGCCCGAAGGCGGTCAAAAATTTAAAGGAAAAAGTCCAGACGGAAATAGATCGGCGCTTCACGGTCCGTGATCGCTTCCGGTCGTTCCAAAGAGTGTGCAAAGGTCACGCTGGCCGCGACGTTCTTGCCGCGCGCAAACAACTCCACCGAGTTGCTGCTCATGCGCCCATGCTGCTCGGCGTTGTAGCGGCCATGGCTGATGACGCCCTGGTCGTAGCCCAGGCTGGTGCCGTATTCAGTGAGCACCGGCTGCATCCAGGCCCAAGTCACCGGCCGACTCCAGCGCAGGTCGTTGCGCCAGTAGCCGCCGCTGTCGCCGGCAAGCATTTGGTCTTTGTAGCCACGAATCGACGACTGCCCGCCGAGGCTCATGCGCTGTGGGCTGAACAACACGTCTTCGCTGTGCTGACCGGTCATCACACTGCTGAAACTGAGGGACTCACCCCACAGTTTGAATGGATACAGATAGCTCACCGTGGCGGTGTACTTGCGGTAGCGCGCATCCGGCTGCCCAGGCTTTGGATCGTGATTGGCCTGGGCATCGAATGCGCCGATGCCGTTTTGCATGCCAAGGTCAATGTTGAGGAATGAACCGCCGATACGCCGACCATGGTTGATACCCACTTGCGCTTCGCTGAGGCGGTTGCTGCTCAAGGCAAGCTTGCTGTCTTCAATGAAATTATTGGTACGAAGGTAGGCGATGCCAGTGTTCAGAGATGTTTTGCTCAACGCATCACGATGGATAACCCGCTCCAGGCGCAACTGGTGATTCTGACTGTCGCCGGTCTGCTTGAACTTGAAGTGGTTGGCCTCGGCCTGGGAGCGGTACTCACTTTCGATGTAGCTGTACGAGAGGTTCCACCAACCGAACGGCAGGCTGTAACTGAGCATCGAATTGCGCGAGGTTTTCTGGTGATCGCTGACGGCATCGTGGCCGCCACGTAGCGAAAGCTGGTCGGCCAGGCCCAACGGATTGTCCCAATCCAGGCTGGCGCCCCACTGCTGCTCACCGGTGCTGCGCTGGCCGCCGTTGTGCCGCGACAGGCCAACACGCCAGGGCTTTTGCGAGGTGTTTTTGACCAGTACATCACTGCCCCCCACGGCCTTGCCCGGCGCCAATTCCATCTGCGCCTGGTTCGACGGCAAGCGGTTCAACTGATCGACCATCTGCTCGATTTCGCGCAGATTGAGCAGTTCGCCCTGCTTGCCGGGGAAGCTCATGGTCAATTGACGGTCAGTGATTCCGCTGCCTTCGGCAGCCTTGAGGCTCTCCAGCTTACCTTCGACCACTTGGATCTTGAGATTGCCGCTGGAAAGGTCTTGCTGCAGCAAATACGCGCGACTGGTGACCAGGCCTTTGGCCAGATAACGGTCGGTGATCACCTTGAGCACCGCGTTGAGTTGCGGCACACCAAGACATTGGCCGAGGTAGGGCTTGATCAGATGAGCTCGCTCACCTTCAGTCAGCGCATCCGCGCCGCCCAGCTCGATGGTTTTGATCGGGAAGCAGCGGGTATCGACAGGTGTTGCCGAGGTTGCCGGCGCGGCGGCTTTACCCGGCAAGTCTTTGAGCTCCTCAAGGCGCCGTTGCTGCTCTTCGAGCAGGCGGTCCTGGCGGTCACGGATCAGGTCGGTGATGCCGGGGGCGTTCTGCGGCGTGGCCGCTTGCGCCCATCCGGAGGTGCCCAGGCAAAAAAAAGCGGACAGCAGGCTTAACCTGGTCCGACGCGGTAAACGCCACACTGTATAGATCCCTCTATATGGCTTTATGCCATCCAATGTGGCGATGATAAGATGTCATTTTGATGGCGTCAATTAACAGTGCAAACTCGTTCAACCCTTCACGCAGAGCGGCTCAGGCGTGAAAATGAAGAGTTTTTGCCCGTTTGAGTCCGACCGCTAGGCACTGACGCTGCGTGTGGTACCGAGCCATTGCGTCAAACAGCAGGCCATAAAAAACCCCACAGCTTCGGGGAGCCTGTGAGGTTTTACCTTCCGTTTCGCAGGTGTCGCATCACACCACGCTGATCATCTCTGCACTCAACTGCGCCGCATTGAACCCCACCAAGGTGACACTGCTGTCCCCCGCCAGAATTACGCTGTCACTGCCATGCTGGGTAGTGGCACCGAGCACGGCATCGGCGCTGGCAAACAGCGACTTGGCGAACACCAGCAGGTCCTGCCCATTCTGGTGAATGTTGAAGTCGCTGATCACGTCGTGGCCAAACCCGCGTTGATCGAAAACAAACAGGTCGCTGCCCACGCCACCGCTGAGTTGGTCATTGCCCAACCCGCCGATCAGGACGTCATTGCCGCTGGCGCCATACAGCGCGTCGTTGCCCGTGCCGCCCAGCAGTGTGTCGTTGCCGTCGCCGCCGTGCAGCAGGTCGTTGCCGGCGCCACCGTCGAGCCGGTCATTGCCGTTCTGGCCGAATATCAGGTCACGCGCGGCGGTGCCTTTGAGGGTGTCGGCCAACTGGCTGCCTTCGATGGATCTGGCATACGCCTTATCGGCGCCAAACAGGCCTTCGAAGTCGAGTTTGCCACTGGTCACCGTATAGGCCGGCGTGAGGACCTCGCCAATGCCACCGAAGAGCCCGCCGAACACGGGCACCTGGCCGAGGCTATTGGCCAGGCCGGTTTCGAACTCCACATGCTCTACGCCGTGCAATTCCTTGAGGCCGTATTGGCCGCTGCTGTCGTTCAAAAACAACGTGCCATCGCTGAGTTTCACCGCTTCGTAGGAAGATGCAGTGCCTTTGAGGAAGACTTTGTCGTTGCCTTCACCGCCGGCGACAATATCGGTACCGGTACTCACGCGGAAACTGTCGTCACCCTTGAACCCGTCGAGGAAGTCATCGCTGCGCCCGTCCTGCAGCTTGTCCGAACTGTCGGTGCCCAGCAGGAAGGCCGGTGTGCCGTAATGGTTGGAGGTGGCGGTCTGTTTGTCGCTGACCCAGGTAAAGCTGCGGCTGATGGCGTCGAGATTGCTGATGATGATGGTGCTGTCGCGTTCGATGTAATCGTAGAAGGTCGATTGGGCGATACGCTGGATAGGGTTGATGAAAATGCCTTCCAGATGCGCGGCCCAGCCTGACAGGTTGGCAATTGAGAACGGACCATTGGGCCAGGTTGGCAGCGCGTAGATCGTGTCGAACAGCACGATGTTGTCAGTCGTCGAAGTGTAACTGGCGTCACTGCCTTGAAGCGCATCGATAATGGCGCTGCCCACGTTGGTCTCTTGCCCCGTGAGGCGGTGGACCACATCGTTTTCAAAACCGAAGTTGAAGATTCCGTCGCTGTTGCTGGACTTGGGCGACTCCATGCCAAAGTAGTCCGAATCCTTGAAAAAACCGTCTGCCAAAGTGTCCTTGCCGATATACATGCTGTTGGTGACAGAACCACCCTGGCTGTAGCCGGTTACCAGAACATCTTTGCCGCTCAGGTTGTGGTCGGTGGCGTAATCCTTGATTGAATTGAGCAGGTAGTCGTAGCCGTTGATATAAGAGTTATCGATCATCGCCGGCCAACCCAGCAGATCAATTGGCGAGTTGGTGCCGGCAATGGAAAAACCCATTTTGACTAATTGGCCGCTGTCATCGTATTGACCAAACACCCTGGCCTGGGAGCCGAACACGCCGTCACCGGTAAAACTTCCAGTGATGTCGATGTGGCTGCTATCCACCTGCAGTTCGCTCGCGCCGATTTCACGCCAGCCCTTGGGCAGCGCGAAGGTGTTGCCCTCGCCCAGCACAAGTCCCGGAATGTTGTAGAGCGCGCCGACGGTCGCGACACCACTGGTGTAAGTGGCAAGGGTCCAGGCATCTGAAATCAGGACGCGGGCATCTTGCCCCTTGTAATCGAATATAGCCATGTCAGTACTCCTTGAGCCCAGCGATCAACACCGAAAGTCAACGGTAATACCTGATGCGTCGGGCTAAACAATATGCATTGAAGTTGTTGTTGTGCATTCTGTTCAGGCTGCTTCGTTGCTTAATATCGAGGTTGACCATTAAGGAAGCTCGTCAACACTAGCCTAGAAGTGCCGCGTTAAAGTGACCGACTATCGGATGATAAGGGTATGTACTTAGGGAGATAGACGACAAAAGCGCCATTAGCGCTGTTTGACGAACACGAGGTGAAGTTCTGTGTTGTTCGTGACTGGCGAGTCGAAGAAAATCAAACCCTTATAGCAAGTTGTGATCTGCAATAAGTGCTCAAGAAGTTCAGGTTTCTCTGGAACTCAGGAAGAATAAACCTCAGCACCTTGGCATACAGGCTGCTTGAACCTGGGTAATTGCTGCCGGGCCAGTTGCGCCTGCACGCCCGCGACCGCTTCAAGCACTCGTTGTGCCCAGTGCTCATCCTGCGGGTCGACCACCACCACGCGAAAGCCGTGGTCGTTGCCTTCAAGGCGCACGCCCTCGGAATCATCCACGTGCAAATCAATGTCGAAGGCCGGCGGAAATTTCGAGGGAGTGTTCGACAGCCCATGCACCGTGAGGGCGTGGTTATGCCGCTCGCTATTGACTACGCCGTCGACACGAATGCCGTACAGCATCAGCCAACGCCTGATGTAGGAAGGCGCTCTTCCCGATGAGGTATAGACCCAGATACTGCAACCCTGGCGCCGCAGCTGCCGCGTCAGCGAACGAGTGCCGATACGCAGCGGCTCTCCCCACCAACGATGAGCACAAGCCGGTAGCCAGCTGCTCTCGACGTCAGCGTGGTGGAGCTGGCAAGCCAATGTGTCGTCGATATCAAAGGAGATGCGTACGCGCGGGCGCTTGGCGGCACGCGTGAGAAGCGCCTGCTGGATGGCTTGCACGGCTCGGCTGGCGAGTGTTGGATACCGGCGCATTAATGGCCTCCCTGATAAATAGGCTGTGGTGCGTCGTTCAAGAAAAACGCCTTGGGATCCGGCGCCTGTTCCTCCAGGAAGGCGGCGTACTTTTTCTTGATCTTGGGCAATTCATACAACGCCTTGACCCCATGTTTGGCCGAGTTGCGGATTACCGAGGAAGGATTGAAGTAACCCTCGGCATTTTCCAGCGTCAGCACGAACGGTGGCAACCCGGCCCGCATCAGCAGATAACTGACGATCAGCGAACCACTGCGGTTGTTGCCTTCGATGAACAACTGCGGCTTGCTGAGGATGCGCACATACACACCGGCCGCACGCTTCCACACCGATTCACTGCGATACGCGCAGTACCAATTGAACAAGTCCTTGATACCGCCTTCAACGTTGTTGAAGAAGTGCTCCTCGGTGGCGGCCAGGTGCTGCGCGTATTCCACGCGGCGCGCCGGGTCGCTACCGCAGAGCACCGTGGCGTTGATCTCCAGCATCAGGTCCAGATGATGAAGGTCAAACAGGTCAACGCCCCGTGCGACATAGTCGTCAACCAGCGCATAGCCTTCAAGCACGTTGTGCAGCACTTCGTCGGTCAAGGGGTCGCGCGGCTCGGTAAATTGCGTGCTGAGCTCGGCAAAGCGGCTCTGCACTTTGCGGAGCGCGCGTTCAATCGCTGACAAATCAAGACGATGCGTTGCAGACATTGGCAATCCTGGGCTGACGGTGGCGCACCTGTGGTTTCTATCGAACATGGAGTTACTCAGCTGAACTTGCCACTGATGTAATCCTCGGTCATCTGTTCACGCGGGCTGCCAAAAATCTGCGCGGTCGGGCCCATTTCCACCAGGTAGCCGGTACGCGTGCCCTGGGAAATATCCACCGAGAAAAACGCCGTGGTGTCCGCCACGCGAATGGCCTGCTGCATGTTGTGGGTGACCAGGGCGATGGTGTAATCCTTCTTCAGTTCCACCATCAGCTCCTCTACCCGGCGAGTCGCAATCGGGTCGAGTGCCGAGCACGGCTCATCGAGCAACAGCACTTCCGGCTCGGTGGCGATAGCGCGGGCAATACACAGCCGTTGCTGCTGGCCGCCGGAGAGCGACAGGCCGCTGACCTTGAGCTTGTCCTTGACTTCATCCCACAGCGCAGCGCCTTGCAGGGCGTGCTTGACGCGATCGCCCAAGTCGCCTTTGTAGCGGTTCAGGCGCAGGCCGAAGGCGACGTTGTCGAAGATGCTCATGGAAAACGGGTTCGGCTGCTGGAACACCATGCCGATGTAACGGCGTACCACCACCGGGTCTACACCCTTGCCATACACATCCTGCCCCAGGAAATGCACGTGGCCTTCGAAACGAAAGCCCTTCACCAGGTCGTTCATGCGGTTGAGGCTGCGCAGTACCGTACTTTTGCCGCAGCCGGACGGGCCGATGAAACCGGTGATCTTGTTTTTCTCGATCGGCACATGGCTGTCACGCACTGCCATGAAGTTGCCGTAGAAAATCCTGTCCAGCTTGCAGTCCATGACCACAGGCGATTGGGTAACAAACGGAGCGGCTATTTGCGCAGTTGAGACGTTCAAGATTCAGATGCTCCCGTTCTTAATACTTAGGCTTGCCGAAGATACGGCTCACAATATTCACGACCAGCACGATCATCACCAACACCAACGAGGCCGCCCAGGCGAGCTCCAGCTGGTTGTCGAAGGGCATGCCGGAAAAGTTGTAGATCAGCACGGCAAGGGAGGCCGTGGGGTTCATCACCGCCAGGTCGCCGTCGTGGTAGATCCAGTAGTTGCTGAACAGCGCGGTGAACAACAACGGCGCGGTTTCGCCTGCGGCACGAGCCACAGCAAGCATTACGCCGGTGAGGATCGCCGGCAGGCCGGTCGGCAAGATGATCTTCCAGATCACCTGCGAGCGGGTGCAACCCATGCCGTAGGCAGCGTCCTTCATGATCTTGGGCACCATGCGCATCGACTCTTCAGCCGTCAGCACCACGATGGGCAGCATCAGTACCGCCAGGGCTACGCCGCCTGCCGGTGCCGAGTAGGTGCCGGTGGTCATCACCACCAAGGCATAGGCAAACACGCCGGCCAGGATCGAAGGCAAGCCGGTGAGCATCTTGGCGGCAAAGCGTGCAGCGTTGGCCAATTTGCTGTCCGGCCCCAGTTCGGCCAGGAAGATCGCGGCCATGATGCCGACCGGCACCGCAATCGCGGCAGCGATACCGACCATCACAAAGGTGCCTGCCATGGCGTTGCCGAAACCGCCGCCTGTTTCGAAGCCGGTGGGCGGCAGTTCGGTGAACACCTCCAGGCTCAGGCGTGCGCCGCCACGGGTGATCAGCATGTAGAGCACGGAAATCAGCGGCACACTGGCCAGCAGCGCGCCAAACCATACCAACGTGGTCAACACCAGGCTGCGCAAGGCGCGGCCTTCGAACTTGCGCTGCAGGCTCGGTACAGCGGTGATAGGGGATGTGAGATTCGTCATCATCGGTTACCCCGTTGGGCGTAGAGCATGATCATGGAACCGATGACATTCACCAGCAGCGTGATGAACATCAAGACGAGAGCGGCGTACATCAATACCTCCACCTCGTTGGGCCCGGCTTCGGGGAAGTTCAGCGCCAACAAGGCTGCCAACGTATTGGCCGGCGCGAACAGCGACAGGGAAATGTTGTTGGCGTTGCCCACCAGCATCGCCAGCGCCATGGTTTCGCCCAGCGCACGGCCGAGGCCAAGTACCAGGGAGCCAAAAATACCGGTGGCGGCGGATGGCACCATCACCTTGAGAATCGCCTCCCAATGGGTGGTGCCCATGCCGTAGGCGGCCTGCTTGGTCTTCATCGGCACGCTGGTGAGCGCGTCCTGGGACACGGCGGCAATCGTCGGCAGAATCATGATGGCCAACACCAGCGCCGCCGGCAGCAACCCCGGCCCGCTCAAGGACGTGCCGAAAAACGGGATCCAACCCAGTTCGCTGTTCAACCAGGTGGTCAGTGGCCGAATGGCCGGGATCACCACGTAGATGCCCCACAGGCCGTACACTACGCTGGGGATGGCGGCGAGCAGTTCAACGATGGTGCGAAACACAGCGGCCAGCTTGGCCGGCAGAAAATCCTGAGTCAGGAAAATCGCCATGCTGACACCGAAAAAGCCTGCAATCAGCAGCGCGATGAAAGCGCTGTAGAGCGTGCCCCAAATGGCCGGCAAGATCCCGTACTTGCCCTGATTAACGTCCCAGACGCTGCCAAAAAGCACATCGAACCCGTGCTTTTCCATGCCCGGCAAGGCCTTGCGTCCCACCTCGAATACCAAGGCTGCGACCAACGCCAGAATCAGTACCACCCCGATTCGCGCGAGCCCACGGAAGGTGCGATCGACCAGGAAGTCTTTGGCCGAGGGAGGTTGGCAAGCAGAATCCCGGTTAACCGGTACGACGAAAGGTTTGTTCATTGGCTAATTCCGGAACAGGGGGGAAACGCCCCCGGCGCGGCAAACAGCCCACACCGAGAGCGGCCTCACGGGTGTTACTGAATGTTGGCGGAGGCTTTGCGTACCTGCTCCACCACCGATGGCGGCAGCGGGATGTACCCCATCGAGTCGGCGATTTTCTGCCCCTCGGTCAGGCTGTACTCAACCATTTCGCGCATGGCCTTGGCCTTGGCAGGGTTGCCGTTGTCCTTGCGGAAAATCATCCAGGTGTACGAGGTGATCGGGTAAGACTTGGCACCGTCCGGGTCCGGCAACCAGGCCACCAGGCTTTCCGGCATCTTCACGGCGGCCAGGGCCTCGGCGCCGCTTTCGGCGTTCGGCACTACGTACTGGCCGGCCTTGTTCTGCAACTGGGCGAAGTCAACCTTGGCCAGTTTGGCGAAGCCGTATTCGATGTAGCCAATCGCGCCTGGGGTCTGGCGTACGGTGGCAGTCACACCATCGTTCTTGGGCGACTTGATGAATTTGTCGCTAGCCGGCCAGTTGACGGTGTTGCCCTCCCCCAGTGCCGTTTTGAATTCAGGGTTGATGGTCGCCAGGTGTTTGGTGAATACCGCCGTGGTGCCGCTGGAGTCTGCGCGCACCACCACGGTGATCGGCGTGTCGCCAAGCTTCAGGTCCGGGTTGGCGGCGACGATCTGTGGGTCGTTCCACTTGGTGATCTTGCCCAGGAAGATATTGGAGTAAACATCGCGTGGCAGCTTGAGGCCCTTGGGATTGCCCGGCAGGTTATAGGCCAGCACGATTTCACCGGCGGTCATTGGCAGCAGTTGCACGCCCTCGGCGACCTTGGCGATGTCTTCGTCTTTCATGGCCGAGTCACTGGCGGCGAAGTCGACGGTTTTATTCAGGAAGTCCTGCACACCTGCGCCGCTGCCCTTGGACTGGTAATCCACGGTGACGCCAGCGGTCTTCTTGCTGAAATCCTTGAACCAGGTGAGGTAGATCGGTGCAGGGAAGCTGGCGCCAGAGCCGGTGAGGCGCACGTTTTCGGCGGCGAAGGTCATGGAGGAGGCACACAGGGATACCGTAACGGCGAGTGCTGCGGACTTCATCAAGCTTTTCATTAAAAGGAACTCGTTGTGGTGACGGGCTCCCGAACTGTGAAGCAGGGTTGTTACATTTTTATGAAAATTGAATGGCGAGAGGGTGTTTTGTCCCGCTTTGCCGCCACAGCGCTGTATTTTTAGGGCATGGGTTAGTAACAAAATACGACTACAGTGTTGTCATCCCTCTAGCGGTACTGATCTTGCGCCCGTGACGGTCGAAGCTGATCCCATTGATGCTGCGCCATCCAACTGTGGGAGCTGGCTTGCCTGCGATGACGGTCTGACAGCCAACGCCTATTTACCTGACACCCCACCGTTGGATCGCGGGTGTGTCAGGTAAATAGGTGTCGGGCGCAATGCCGCCATCGCAGGCAAGCCAGCTCCCACAGTTGGACCTAGGGGTGTCAGGGAAATAGGCGTTCTACCGCTCCCCCCACGGCTAGCGGCCGCCTTCCATCAGGCTTACTTGCCTTCAGTCAACGCGTTGTAGCTGGTGAACAGGTTGCGGTAGTCCGGAATGTGGTTGGAGAACAACGTCCCCAAGCCCTCGATGTCGTTGCGCCAGTCGCGGTGCAGCTCACAGGCCAGGCCAAACCAGGTCATCAGTTGCGCGCCGTTGGCGGACATGCGGGCCCAGGCGGACTGCTGGGTCAGTTCGTTGAAGGTGCCGGAGGCGTCGGTGACCACAAACACTTCAAAGCCTTCGGCCAGGGCCGACAGCGCCGGGAACGCCACGCACACTTCGGTCACGACGCCGGCAATGACCAATTGCTTCTTGCCGGTGGCCTTGATGGCCTTGACGAAATCTTCGTTGTCCCAGGCATTGATCTGGCCTGGGCGCGCAATGTACGGCGCATCCGGGAACAGGGCCTTGAGCTCGGGCACCAGCGGGCCGTTGGGGCCGGTTTCGAAACTGGTGGTGAGGATGGTCGGCAACTTGAAGTACTTGGCCAGGTCAGCCAGGGCCAGCACGTTGTTCTTGAATTTGTCCGGGTCGATGTCGCGGACCAATGACAGCAAGCCGGCCTGATGGTCGACCAACAGTACCGCGGCGTTGTCTTTGTCCAAACGAACGTAAGGTGTAGACATCTTCATACTCCTGATAAATAGGCAGCGCCCAACATGGGCTCGCCGCAAAAGGCCCCAGCGTATTTACTTGCGCTGTGAGTCTAGTACTTCGTGGTTGTTTGCCACTTCCTGAGCCTTGATGTAGCTCTCGATCAGAAGCTGGTAATGCGGCATGGCCTGGGTGTAGACGTTAGCCCACTCCTGGGCATCCGGGCGGTTCCAGGAGCCTTGCAGCTCCGACAGCGTGCCCATGATGTCGATCGGCACCACGCCGGCCTGGGCCAGGCGTGCGACGGTCAGGTCGGTGGCCAGCCTGGAGTGGTTGCCCGAGGCATCGACCACCGCGAACACCTTGTAGCCTTCATGCACCGCCGCAATGGACGGGAATGCCAGGCACACGCTGGTCAGGGTGCCGGCGATCACCAACGTCTTTTTGCCGGTGGCTTTGACGGCGGCATGGAACTGCGGGTTGTCCCACGCGTTGATTTCGCCACGGCGGGCTACGTACTGGGCGTGCGGCGCGGCTTCGTGGATTTGCGGAATCAACGGGCCGTTGGGACCTTGCGGCACCGAGGCGGTGGTGATGACCGGTATTTTCAGCAGGGTCGCGGCCTTGGCCAGCGCGATGGCATTGGCGCGCAATTGAGGAACATCAATGTCCTTGACGATCTGGAACAGACCACTCTGGTGGTCGATCAGCAACATGGCGGTGTCAGCGGGGTCAATCGTCGGCTTTTGCCCATTGAAGTTTGCAGCGTTACCTGATGCAGTCATTTGCATGTCCTCTTGCTTGGCGATACCTCCCTGGCGTGTGCGCCGGAACTGCGCCCGGCCGTGCCTGTACTTCCTGTACAGATACGCTTGGGCAACGACCTGGACGTGTGTCAGCAGGCCCACCCAAAAAAACAGTGGGACCACCTTAAGCATCGCGCTCAGGGTTAGGTAGTGGCTGAAACGGGCCGCTCCATCTCAAAAATGGAACAATGCAGCCGCACGGTGGCAAGCTCATTTGGACGTGCCAGTCGTTACAATGCGATCATCGGCTCCACCCCGTGGATTTCAGGCACTTGCGCCAATCATGACCGTTCACTTATTTCCAGGCAGGTGCCTTCATGGATATCAAACAACTTAAATTCCTGATCGCGCTGGAGCAGACGCGCCATTTCGGCCAGGCCGCTGCCCGCTGCAACATCACCCAGCCCACCCTGTCGATGCGCCTGCGCAACCTGGAGGAAGAACTGGGGCTGGAGCTGGTGACCCGCGGTCAACGTTTCGAAGGCTTTACTCAGGCCGGCGAACGCGTGTTGGCCTGGGCCAGGACCCTGCTCGCCGCCCATGACGGCCTGTTCGCCGAAGCCGCTGCGTGTCGCGGCCAGTTGGTCGGTAACCTGCGCCTGGGCCTGGTGCCCCTGAGCGGCTTCAATCCGATCAGCTTCATCCAGGGCTTGTCCCACAGCTTCCCGGAACTCAAGTTCAGCCTCACCTCCATGAGTTCGGACAAAATCATCGAAGCGCTGGGCACCAATCAACTGGACTTGGGCGTGTGCTACCTGGACCACGTGAGCCCCAACTACCTGGAATTTTTCGAACTGGGCGAAACCCGTGTCGGCCTGCTGTACGACACTCGCCACTTCCACTTCGAAGGCACGCAGATGAGCTGGGAAGAAGCCGCCGAACTGCCCCTGGGGATGATCAGCAATGGCATGCACTACCGAAAATCCATCGACTTGAGTTTCCGCAGTCGCGGTCTCGATCCCCAGCCGATTCTGGAAAGCGACTCCACCTATCAACTGTTCCAGGCCATCCACGAAGGCTTCTGTTGCGCAATCATGCCGTTGGACAGCGGCCTGGAAAACCCCATCGAAAACCTGGCATTTATCCACCTGCCAGACGCCAGTGTCCTTGCGCCCCTGGGCATGGTGATGCGCAAGACCGAACCGCGCTCGGTCATCGCAGAGAAGTGTTTTGCCGAGGCCAGGCAGTTGTTTGCACCCAATACCCAGGCTTAGCCGGCCTGCGTTTGCAGCGCGCACAAAAAAGGCGCTCCGTAGAGCGCCTTTTTACCGCCGATTGTTTTACTGCAAGCTGACCTGACGCAGCTCGGGTTTGGTCTCACCACCAATCATGATGCGTTTTGGCTTGGCCTCTTCAGGCACTTCACGCAGCAGGTCGATGTTGAGCAAACCGTTGGTCAGGGATGCGCCACGTACTTCGATATGGTCCGCCAAGCGGAACGACAACCGGAACGCACGTTGGGCAATGCCCTGGTGCAGGTAAGCGACCTTATCGTCGGTTTCGCGTTTTCCGCCGGAAACCGTCAATACACCCCTCTCGACCTGGATATCCAGATCCTCCTCCGTCAGGCCAGCCACGGCGATCACGATGCGGTACGCGTCGTCACCGTGCTTTTCCACGTTGTGAGGTGGATAGGAATTCGGAGCCTCGCTGCGCAGCGCCGACTCGAACAGGTCATTGAAGCGATCAAAGCCCACCGATTGACGGAACAGTGGGGCCAACGACAGGGTAGTAGCCATTTTAAAATCTCCTGAGTTTCTCCAAGTGATTTAGTACGCAACCCGGATTCGGCATCGCGTGATCCAAAATTTATGGACGCGCAAAAGGAATTCAAGAGGGCTGGAAAAAATTTTTCTTGTGCAAGGGGCGATCACCGAAGCCCAAGTGTTATGACGTGTGCTCTAATCAAAATGCCAGGCGTGCTTTACCCCGTGAGCGCCTGAGACAGCCCTTGAGGTACAAAAAAATGAAAATGACATTCCCGGCCCTGGCATTGGGCATTCTGATCTCCCAAGGGGCCCTGGCCGCTGGAGATGGTACAGCCGCGCTGGGAGGCGGTGTCGGCGGTGTGTTGGGCAACGTGGTAGGCCAGCAGCTTGGTGGCTCGACCGGTGCGGCCATCGGCGCCGGCGTGGGGGGCGCCGCCGGGAGTGCGGTGGGGGCGCAAAAGGGCAACAAGACCGAAGCGGCGATTGGCGGCGGTTTGGGCTCGGCAGGCGGTTCGCTGATTGGCAATCGCCTGGGCGGCACCACCGGCTCGACCATCGGCGCCGGCGTGGGGGGCGCAGCCGGTGGTGCGCTGGGTAATAACCTGGCCGATGACGAGAGCGGCCATCGTTCAGGCGGTGCCAAGCACAAAGGCAACAAGCATAAGCACAAGAACAAGCACCACTGATCGCGTGGCACGGCGCTGTTAGCCACCAAACACTAACCTGTGGCGAGGGAGCTTGCTCCCGTTGGGGCGCGAAGCCGCCCCGCTCTTTTGTTCAAAGAGGCTGGGACTGCTACGCAGTCCAACGGGAGCAAGCTCCCTCGCCACAGTTACCGTTTCGTCGCCTTTACATCGGCGTGCTGCTCACCACCCGCAACGCCAACCCTTCATACGCGTCCAGCGTGATCGTGAACGCACCCTCCTCTGTCAAATCGCCTTCCACCCGCTCATTGATGATATCCACCACCGGCCCCGGTGCGATGTTGGGCAGGTGCAGGGTTTCGGTGATCGGCGTGGCGCCAAAGTTCAGCGCAGTGATTTGAGTGCCCTTACCCGCCGGCAGTTCGTGGACCATGATCAGCAAGCCGGGATGCTCGACGTCCGGCACCAGGATCTGGCGGCTGGCGGCGATGTCGTAGGCGCGGCGTACGGCGAGGATTTTTTGCAGTTGGGAGGCAAAGGAGTCCGGGTCCTGCAGCTGGCTGTTCAGACTGCCATACAGGCTTTTTGAGCGCGGCATTTGCCCCGCCGACAGTTCGGCGTCGGGGTTCAGGTCTACCAGATCATAAGCGCCACGATGGATCCAGCGGGTGTCGCCATCGGCCATCAAATGCGCCACCTCTTCGGCCGCCAACGGCAGCGCGCCCACCAGGTCCCAGCCGGACAAGGCAAACACCCCAGGTTGCATGGCGTTGTACATCACCAGTAGCAAGTGGATCTGGCGAACCTGCTGTGTATCCGCCGAAGTGATCGCCTCCAGGTCACGGATACCCAGGGCTGCGGTGATGATGCTGGCGGTGGTGCAGGACACGCCGTTGGTGACGAATTTGAGGTTATACGGCGCATGTTCGCCGGTGAGGCGTTCATACATCTGCTCGCGGATATGCTCGCGCAGGATGTTGCCGGGGAAGGTCTGGCCCTGGAACAGGAAGCTGTCATGGGCGTGTAGCGTCCAGAAGTGCACCAGCTCCAGGGTCAGTTCATCATGGTTCTGTAGCGCGTGAATCAGCGAGCCGGGGTCGATGCCGAGGCTGTGCATCTGGCGCAGCATCAGACGCAGGAACTCGGTGTCGCCCATCAGCAATGCATGCTGGTAGGCCGGCCGGGTGATGAAGTCATAAGACAGGTCAGCGCCGCCGTGGGACATCGACGCGATGTCGTCCACGGTGAGGTTGAGTTCCTGAAAACTGAACCCGCCCGCCTTGCGAATGGCGCCGCCGAGTAACTGATTGCCGGTGATCGACAGCGGATGGCTTTCGGACCAGGCCGTGCCATCGAGCTTGCGCTCCACGCCGAGAAAGCCGTTGGCATCCAGGCGCAGGATTTTCGCGCCCATCACATCAATGGCGTGCAGCGCATCACCGATGATCATCTGCTGCGCAGCAAACGAAGGGTCGAGCCAGTTGAGCGACGGCTGGCCTTCCTTGAAGTAATGCAGGTACACCCAGCGCCGCGGCTTGCCATCCACGCCGAGCACCACCGGGGTGGCGCTCCAGTCGGTTTCTTTGACGCCGGGCTCGAAGAAAATCACCCGCTGCAATTGGCCGACGATGTAGTGCTTGTCACGCAGTGCGTCTACCTGGGAGGGGCTGAGGTTGTGTGCATCGCGCCCGGCGGCCACGTCGGGCAGCAACGGCCAGTCTTCCTCGCGGATTTCGACCATGTGGTACAGGCCGGGATAGTCCTCATAGGCCATTTCTGCCAGGCGAAAGTCCGCGCCCTTGCCGGTGTGCGACGGGATCACATCGTCGATGATCACCGCATTGTGCGCGGCAGCCATGCGCGTCAAGGCCTGCAATTGTGCCTCGGTGCCCAGTTGCGGATCGATGTCGAAACTGATGCGGTCGAAATTGCCGTCGATGGTCGGGGTGTGCTCGGTGCCAGACAAGCCACCGGACTTCTTCAACGGGCCGTTGTGAATGCCCTGGATGCCGATCTTGGACAGGGTATGCCACAAGGTTTCGTCCCCCAGCGCCTCAAGCACGGTGCCGCCTTCGCGGGTGACAATCGAGGCGGGGTAGGCCGTGAACCACACCGACGACAAGGCCGAAGCGTCACGCGGCCGGGTCTGTGCATAGGGCTGCTGCCACAGGCGGCCTTGCCCCGAATAAAGCTTGGCCCGCTGCCGCGCTGCGTGGAGCATGGAATGTTGCACCAGCCAGTTCACATGGTCGTTGTTCGCCGCGGTCATAAGCTCGGTACCTGTCGTGGTGAAAAGGGTCGGTGTAAGCATATGAGGGGCGTGCGCGGCATTCGTTGCATCGACTTGGCTTCATCCAAATGTGGGAGGGGGCTTGCCCCCGATGGCGGTGGATCAGATAAAAATAGCCTGACTGACACACTGCTATCGGGGGCAAGCCCCCTCCCACATTAGATTTTCATCTGACCTGCCGCCTTGCGTCGCTTGCCGGTACTGCCTCGGGGTGAACCCGGTTGAAGATTTGAACTGCCGGGTAAACGCGCTGTGATCGGTGTAGCCGCATTGCAGCGCCACCTCGGTAATTGGCAGCTCGGTATGCAACAACCGCCGGGCATGCTCAAGCCGGACTTTCTGGATCATTTGCCGAGGCGTGAGGTGAAACACGCGTTTGCAGTAGCGCTCCAGTTGCGCCACGGAAATCCCGGCGATGCGAGTCAATTCACCCAGGGTGACGCGGCGGTTGAAGTGGCTGCGGATGTGTTCGTCCACCGCCGCCAGGCGCTGATAGGCCGGGTGGGTTTCGCTGGCAGACTGCAAGTCCACCGAAATTCCGGCCAGGCCGATGATCGCGCCGAGTTGGTTGTACAGCGGCCACTTGTGGGTCAGGCACCAGCCGGGTTCGCGGGTGCCGTAGAGGTGCAATTCGAGTTGATCTTCCAGTACCAGCCCCTGCTTCAACACACGCCGATCTTGCTCGGTATAGCCGGGGCCCAATTGTGCGGGAAACACTTCGGCGCTGGTCTTGCCCAGCAGCGGTTGCAGCTGCTTGAGGCCGCAGCGTTGCACCAGGGTGCGGTTGGCGAGCACGTAGCGCGCGTCGATGTCCTTGATGAAAATCGCGGCGTTGGGCAGTACATCGAGCATCGGCAGCAACTGCTCTACCCCGCTCAATAGCTGCTCGATGTTGTGGGGTCGGCTGCCCTGGAAAAGGCTCGCGAACGCGCTCTGCAGCATGACTTTATCTGCCCTTTTATTCGTCGACAGCCAGCAGATTGCGCCATGGAACGAGCGCTGTCGAGCGCGGCAAATTGTGCTGAATTCGTCATCCATCGCCGCATAAAACATCAATCGTCAGCCGGGCATGTGGGTTCAGGATAGCGCCACTGCATGCCTATCCAATAACTCACAAGAAGGCGCCGCTATGTCAGGCCAAGGCAAGTTCAAGAAACAGCTGTCACTGATGGACCTCACCTTTATCGGGTTGGGGGCCATCTTCGGTTCGGGTTGGTTGTTCGCTGCCAGCCACGTGTCTGCCATCGCAGGCCCGGCAGGAATTTTTTCCTGGTTGCTCGGTGGTTTCGCCGTGCTGCTGCTGGGCATTGTCTACTGCGAACTCGGCGCCGCCCTGCCCCGCGCCGGTGGCGTGGTGCGCTACCCGGTGTATTCCCACGGTCCGCTGCTCGGGTACCTGATGGGTTTTATCACGCTGATCGCGTTTTCCAGCCTGGTAGCAATTGAAGTGGTCGCCTCGCGCCAATACGCCGCAGCCTGGTTTCCGCAGCTGACCAAGGCAGGTTCCAGCGACCCCACCACCCTGGGCTGGCTGGTGCAATTTGCCCTGCTGTGCCTGTTCTTTGTGCTCAACTACCGCAGCGTGAAGACCTTTGCGATCGCCAATAACCTGGTGAGCGTGTTCAAGTTCATCGTGCCGTTACTGGTGATCGGCGTGCTGTTCACCTTCTTCAAGCCGGCGAATTTCCAGGTGCATGGCTTCGCGCCGTTCGGCTTATCAGGTATCGAGATGGCCGTGTCGGCAGGCGGGGTGATCTTTGCCTACCTGGGCCTGACGCCGATCATTTCGGTGGCCAGCGAAGTGAAAAACCCACAGCGCACCATCCCCATCGCCCTGATCCTCTCGGTACTGTTGTCTACGGCCATCTATGTGCTGCTGCAAACCGCGTTCCTCGGCGGCGTGCCTACCGACATGCTCGCCAATGGCTGGGCCGGCATCAGCAAGGAACTGGCCCTGCCCTATCGCGATATCGCCCTGGCGCTGGGCGTGGGCTGGCTGGCCTACCTGGTGGTGGCCGATGCGGTGATCTCTCCCAGCGGCTGCGGCAATATCTACATGAACGCCACCCCGCGCGTGGTGTATGGCTGGGCGCAGACTGGCACCTTCTTCAAGATATTCACGCGCATCGATGAAAAGTCCGGCATCCCGCGCCCGGCGCTGTGGCTGACCTTTGGCCTGTCGGTGTTCTGGACCTTGCCGTTCCCGTCCTGGGAAGCGCTGATTAACGTGGTGTCTGCCGCCCTGATCCTCAGTTATGCCGTGGCCCCGGTGACGGTCGCCGCCCTGCGCCGCAATGCACCCGACATGGCGCGCCCGTTTCGGGTCAAGGGCATGGCGGTGCTGGGCCCGCTGCCATTCATCATCGCTGCGTTGATCGTCTACTGGTCGGGCTGGAGCACGGTGTCGTGGCTGTTGGGCCTGCAAATCCTGATGTTTGTGGTGTACCTGCTGTGCGCGCGCTGGGTGCCGACCGCGCACCTGAACCTCAAGCAACAAGTACGCTCCTCGGCCTGGCTGATCGGCTTCTACGCCGTGACCATCCTGCTCTCCAAGCTCGGCAGTTTTGGCGGTATTGGTGTGATCAGCCACCCGTTTGACACCCTGGTGGTGGCGGCCTGCGCCCTGGGCATTTACTACTGGGGCGCCGCCACCGGCGTACCCGCCCACTTGGTACGCCTGGAGCAGGAAGAGGACGAAAGCGAAGCCGTCAGCGACGCGCACTACAGCGCCCCACTGTCCCCGACTACCCACTGATGGAGCGCCTTATGAAACGACTGCACGTGATTGACTCACACACCGGCGGTGAACCTACACGCCTGGTCATGAACGGCTTTCCCGAACTGGCGGGTGCCTCGATCGCCGATCAACTGGACCACCTGCGCACCCACCACGATCAATGGCGCCGCGCCTGCCTGCTGGAGCCCCGGGGCAACGATGTGCTGGTGGGCGCGCTGTACTGTGCGCCAGTCACGCCGGGGGCGACCTGCGGGGTGATCTTCTTCAACAACGCCGGCTACCTCGGCATGTGCGGCCACGGCACCATTGGCCTGATTGCCTCGCTGCACCACCTGGGGCTGATCCAACCGGGCGTGCACAGCCTCGACACGCCGGTCGGCCCGGTCGCGGCCACCTTGCACGAAGACGGCAGCGTGACCCTGCGCAATGTGCCCGCTTACCGCTACCGCAAGCAGGTGGCGGTTGAGGTGCCTGGGCATGGCGTGGTGCTGGGCGACATCGCCTGGGGCGGCAACTGGTTCTTCCTGGTGTCGGACCACGGCCATGAGTTGCAGATGGATAACGTGGAGGCCCTGACCGACTACACCTGGGCCATGCTCAAGGCCCTCGAAGCCCAAGGCATCCGTGGCGCAGACGGTGCGCTGATCGACCATATCGAATTGTTCGCCGACGACGCCCACGCCGACAGCCGCAACTTCGTAATGTGCCCCGGCAAAGCCTATGACCGCTCCCCCTGCGGCACCGGCACCAGCGCCAAGCTCGCCTGCCTGGCCGCCGACGCAAAACTGGCCGCAGGAGAACTTTGGGTACAAGCCAGCATCACCGGCAGCCAATTCCTCGGCCGCTATGAGTGGGACGGCGAACACGTACGCCCATTCATCACCGGCCGCGCCTACATGACCGCCGACAGCACCTTGCTGATCGACGAACAAGACCCGTTTGCCTGGGGCATCTGAGCCCATTATTCATTCAACTGAAACCGGAGTTAGCACCATGAGCGACAACATCTTCACCGGCTGCATGCCCGCCCTGATGACCCCTTGCACCGCCGAGCGCCAACCGGACTTCGATGCACTGGTGGCCAAGGGCCGCGAGCTGATCGACATCGGCATGAGTGCCGTGGTGTATTGCGGCTCCATGGGCGACTGGCCGCTGCTCACCGAGGCCCAGCGCCAGGAAGGCGTGGCGCGCCTGGTGGCTGCGGGTGTGCCGACCATCGTCGGCACCGGTGCGGTGAACAGCCGTGAAGCCGTATCTCACGCAGCCCATGCCGCCAAAGTCGGCGCCGATGGTTTGATGGTGATTCCCCGCGTGCTGTCCCGAGGTGCTTCGGCCACTGCGCAAAAGGCCCACTTTGCAGCGATCCTCAACGCCGCGCCCGACCTGCCGGCGGTGATCTACAACAGCCCCTACTACGGTTTCGCCACCCGCGCTGAGTTGTTCTTCGAACTGCGCCGCGAGCACCCGAACCTGATCGGCTTCAAGGAGTTCGGCGGCGCCGCCGACCTGCGCTACGCCGCCGAAAACATCACCTCCCAGGATGACGATGTGACCCTGATGGTCGGCGTCGATACCCAAGTGGTGCACGGCTTCGTCAACTGCAACGCCACCGGCGCCATTACCGGCATCGGCAACGCACTGCCCCGCGAAGTGCTGCAACTGGTGGCGCTGAGCAAAAAAGCCGCCAAGGGCGATGCCAAGGCGCGTCGCCAGGCCCGCGAGCTGGAAGCTGCACTGGCGGTGTTGTCGTCGTTCGACGAGGGCTGCGACCTGGTGCTGTATTACAAGCATTTGATGGTGCTCAACGGCGACCAGGGCTACGCCCTGCACTTCAACGAAACCGACGACCTCAGCGCTGCCCAGCGCCGGTATGCCGAGCAGCAGTACGCGCTGTTCCGCCAGTGGTATGCCAACTGGTCGGCCGAACAGAACGTCGCTTGATTTTCTGTAGGCGCGAGCTTGCTGTGGCGAGGGAGCTTGCTCCCGCTGACTGCGCAGCAGTCTCCGGCTTTTATTGGGGGCGCTTCGCACCCCAGCGCAAGCATGCTTGCTCGCCACATAAGCTCGCGCCTACAACACCTCTTTTTGTTCCAGGATGCCCCCATGACTCTGACAGGCAAGATGCTGATCGGTCAGCAATCCGTTTGCGGCCATCGCGATGCGATCCGGGCGATCAACCCCGCTACCAACACCCCACTGGAACCCGCCTACGCTGGCGGGGATGAGCAGCACGTCGACCAGGCCTGCGCACTGGCGTGGGCCGCGTTCGACGCTTACCGCGAAACCACCTTGGCAGATCGCGCCACGTTGCTTGAAACCATCGCCACCCACATCGAAGCCCTGGGCGATGAGTTGATCGAACGCGCCTGCGCCGAAACCGGCTTGCCTCGCGCACGCATTGAAGGTGAACGCGGCCGTACCTGCGGGCAACTGCGCGCTTTTGCCCGCACCGTGCGCCTGGGCGAATGGCTCGACGTGCGCGTCGATACCGCACAGCCCCAGCGCCAACCCCTGCCCCGTGCCGACCTGCGCCAGCGCCATATCGCCCTGGGCCCGGTAGCCGTGTTCGGAGCCAGCAACTTCCCTCTGGCCTTCTCCGTGGCGGGCGGCGATACCGCATCGGCCCTTGCCGCCGGTTGCCCGGTGATCGTCAAGGCGCATAACGCGCACCCCGGCACTAGCGAGCTGGTGGGCCGCGCCATCGCCCAGGCGGTTAAAGAGTGTGGCTTGCCGGAAGGTGTGTTTTCACTGCTCTACGGCGCGGGTAACGAGGTGGGTATCGCATTGGTGCGCGACCCGCGCATCAAGGCCGTAGGCTTCACGGGGTCGCGCAGTGGCGGTATCGCCCTGTGCCAAGCGGCGCAGGCACGCCCGGAGCCGATCCCGGTGTACGCGGAAATGAGCTCGATCAACCCGGTGTACCTGTTTCCTGCTGCGCTTGAAGCTCGGAGCGAAGCCTTGGCCGATGGGTTCGTCGCGTCGCTGACCCAAGGCGCCGGCCAGTTCTGTACCAACCCTGGCCTGGTGATCGCCCTGCAAGGCGCCGCTCTGGACCGTTTTGTCCAATCCGCCAGTGAGCGTCTCTCGCGTTGCCCGTCCCAGACCATGCTCACACCGGGTATTTTCAGCGCCTGCGAAACCGGCCTGAAGACCCTGGCCCAGCACACCACCATAGCCGCCAAAGGCTTGCCAGCGACCGGGCCAAACCAGGGCCAGCCCCATCTGTTCGTGACCCAGGCCGAGGCGTTCCTGAACAATGAACACCTGCAAGCCGAAGTATTCGGCGCCGCCTCGCTGGTGGTGCAGTGCCGTGATGTCGAGCACATGCGCCAGGTGTCCGAACACCTGGAAGGCCAACTCACCGCCACCCTGCAGATGGATGACCACGACTTGCCACAGGCGCGGGCATTGCTGCCGGTGCTGGAGCGCAAGGCTGGGCGCCTGCTGGTGAACGGCTGGCCGACCGGCGTAGAAGTGTGCGACGCCATGGTGCATGGCGGGCCCTTTCCGGCGACTTCGGATGCGCGCAGTACCTCGGTGGGCACGGCGGCGATCCTGCGATTCCTGCGCCCGGTGTGTTACCAGGACGTCCCGGACGCCTTGCTGCCCACCGCGCTGCAGCACGACAACCCGCTGCGGTTGCGGCGCCTGCTCGACGGCCAGCGAGAAGCATGATCATGGCCGATCCCAAGCAAGCAGACATCGTAGTAGTCGGCGCCGGCATTATCGGCGTCGCCTGCGCCTTGCAGCTGGCACGCCAAGGCCGCCGAGTCGTCGTGCTCGACCCGCAGGCACCCGGCATGGGCGCCTCCTACGGCAACGCCGGCCACCTGGCGACGGAACAGGTGTTTCCCATCGCCGACCTGTCGATCCTCAAGCGCTTGCCCGCCATGCTCCTGGACCCCATGGGCCCGCTGCGCCTGGACTGGACCTATCTGCCCCGCGCCCTGCCCTGGTTTATTCGCCTGCTGCTGAACCTGCGGCCAGTGCGTTATCAGCGCACCGTAGCCGGCCTTCGCGCGCTGAACGAAGGCAGCCTGGGCGCGTGGCAACGCTTGCTGCAATCGATTGGGCAAGCGCCATTGCTGCGTGAAGACGGTTCGCTGTTGGTGTATGAGCGCGGCGAATCCCGCGCTGCACTGGATGCAGTGCAGCAACGCATGCGGCAACAAGGCGTCGCCGTGGACTTCTGGAGCGGCGATGCGGTGCGCAAGGCTGCGCCGCAACTGAGCGACGCCATACAAGGCGGTTTGTTCTTTCCCGCTACCGGACATTTTCTGGACCCGTACACGGTGGTTGGCGAACTGGTGAACGCGGCCAAGGCTGAGGGGGTGCAATTTCTTCAGCAGCGCGTTCTGGACGGACGCCTGGAGAGTAACGGCGTTTCCCTGATGACCGACCAAGGCGTACTGACAGCGCAGCAAGTGCTGATCGCCTGCGGCGCCCACTCGGCCAAACTCACCGCAGCTCTCACCGGCAAACAAGTGCCGCTGGACACCGAACGCGGTTACCACCTGATGCTGCCCCACGAACAACAGCGCCTGCCCTTCGCGGTCACTTCACTGGAGCGCAAATTCATCATGACGCCCATGACCGGTGGCCTGCGCCTGGCCGGCACGGTCGAATTCGCCGGCCTCGACCGCCCGGCCAATATGCAACGGGCCTGGCAGTTGCACCGGTTGAGCAAAGGGCTGTTCCGACATGACCTGAGCGACAGCGCAGCCACGCCCTGGATGGGGTTTCGCCCTTCCCTGCCCGACTCACTGCCGATCATTGACCGGGTGTGCGAAGGCAAAGTGCTGCTTGCATTTGGTCACCAGCATTTGGGACTGACACAAGCGGCGGTGACGGCCGAGCGGGTTGGGCAGCTTGCTGCGGGTGAGCGGGTGCCGCAATTGCACCTCTACCGCCTGGAGCGATTCTGAGAATACCGAGAACCCAATGTGGGAACTGTCGAGCCCCAGCGAGGCTGCGAAGGGATCGCCTCGAAGCCCATGAAGCACCGCAGAGTCTGTATCGCCCAGGGCTCGACCTGCTACTTGACCAACCGCTTCTCCTTGGAGGGGCGATAGCCGAAATACGCGCTGTAGCATTTGCTGAAATGGCTCGGCGAGACAAACCCGCACGCCACCAGCACATCCACTTGTGACAACTCGGTGTGCTGCAACAGGCGTCGCGCTTCAGTGACGCGCAATTCCATGTAGTAGCGTTGCGGCGTGGTACCCAGTTGTTCCTTGAACAGGCGCTCCAGCTGGCGGCGGGAACGGCCGGCGTAGACGGCGAGCTGATCGAGTTCCAGGGGCTCTTCGAGGTTGGCGTCCATCAGCTTCACCACCTCGCGCAGCGGCGCGCTGACACAGATGCTTTCGGTGGGTTTGATGCGGCGGTAGCGCGACTCTTCGAACGCCAGGATATCTTCGATGCCTTCGACCAAGGCTTTGCCATGCAGGCTCTTGATCCAGTCCAGGGCCATATGGAAAGCCCCCGACGGGCTGGACGCGGTGAGGCGGTCGCGGTCGATCACGTAGGGTTCGCTGGTGACCTGCGCCGCCTTGGACACTTCGGCCAGCGCCGGGCGATGTTCGGGGTGAATGGCACAGCGGTAACCCTGCAGCAGCCCCGCACGCCCGAGGAACCACGAGCCGTTCCACAAACCGGCGAGGCGCACGCCCGCTTCACCCGCACTGCGCAGCCATTGGATAAATGGCTCGCTGGCCTTGAGTTCGGTACGAAAACCACCGCAGATCACCAATAGGTCCAAGTCCTGCAAGCTCGCCAGCATCAGGTTCGCATCCGGGCGAATGACCAGGCCCAGGTCGCTGATGACTTCGCCCTCGCCCCACCCGAAAGTGCGCGTAGCGAACAGATCAGGGCGCAACAGGTTGGCGGTCACCAGCGTGTCGAGGGTCTGGGTGAAGGCCGGCAAGGAGAAGTGTTCGAGCAGCAAAAAACCGACACGGGTGACCGAGGTTGATTGCTGGGGGTTATCACTGAGGTAGCGCAGGTTCTTGCCTTGCATGCCACCGCTGAACTGGCGTCTTTCCATCGAGGGTCGGCCCACGCTTATTGTTGTGCAGTGGGCGCTATCTTAGGGGCAAATGCAGTGCCTGTCTCAGGTGACGCTCAAGGCGGGTAGCGGCCATGGCGCTGATCTTGATAAAAGCTGTTCGCTTGAAAAGCCACGGCCCAGGCGCTGCGCGCTGATCTGATACGGTTTTTTCTTTTCAATCTGCGCCTGTATTGAAAACCGCTTGAGGCGGACAATAGCCCCATCCCGACATTCCTGTCGTCCCCTTCCCCTCGGAGGCCTTATGACCAAGATGGCAATTTTCCTGTTTGGCTTTTTGGTGTTGACCATTGGCATCGGCATGTTGGCGACCATCTCACCGGTCTAAGCCCGCATCAACGTGGCGAGGGAGCTTGCTCCCGTGACGGCCTCATACCCGACGCCCCACGATCCAACTGTGGGAGCTGGCTTGCCTGCGATGACGGCCTGACAGCCGACGCCTATCTACCTGACACCCCGCGATCAAACTGTGGGAGCGGGCTTGCTCGCGAAGGCGGCCTGACAGCCGACACAATTGGATTGTGTGCATATCCATCGCTGCGGTAACGGCCACTTAGGGTTTCGCCTGACGGCGGGTCACTTTGGAAAAGAGCCGGAATGCCGGCCCAGCCCAAAGTAACCAAAGGGCTCTTGCCCCACCCTCGGCACCTCGCCTTGGCTCGGTGTGCCCGAACGCAGGCTTCGCATCGTGGTTACCTACGCCCGCCTCAACCCACAAACAGCATCGGATACAGCGACAGCACCAACAGCCCGGCCATGGACCAGTTGAACATCCGTAACCAGCGCGGCTCGCGCAGCAAGTTGCGCAAGCCACTGCCACACCCCACCCATACGCACACACTCGGCAGGTTGACCACCGCAAAAACCAGGGCGATCACCAGCACATTGGTGACATAACCCTCGGCCGGCGTGTAGGTGGTAATCGCCCCCAACGCCATGATCCAGGCTTTGGGATTGACCCACTGGAAGGCCGCCGCACCGAGGAAGGTCATCGGCTTGCCATGTTCATCCTGGTTATCAGACATACCGCCCGCATTGGCAATCTTCCACGCCAGATACAACAAATACGCGGCGCCGACATAACGCAACAGCGTGTAGGCCCACGGAAACAGCTTGAACACCTCGCCCAAGCCAAGCCCCACACAAATCACCAACAGCATGAAACCGATGCTGATCCCCAGCGCATGGGGCATCGAACGGCGAAAGCCGAAATTCACGCCTGAGGCCAGCAACATGGTGTTGTTGGGCCCCGGGGTGATCGAAGAGACAAAAGCGAACAGCACGAAAGCTGATAACAGGCTGGTAGACATGATCATGGCGCGGCATCCAAGCGGTGGTGATGTGCCTGCGACAGTAGTGGGTTATGGCGCGCTGCGCCCCGTACAGCTAGGGGTGGATCGAGGCATACACTTGCACAGCCTAAGCGCTTACCGAGACGCGTCGGGAACCGGTGTGGGAACCTGCCATGCCGGTTTTTTGCCCTCCTGACTGTCGAACATACGCCGCGCCTTGCGAAAGTCCTCCACGTTTTCGACCACCCAGGTCCAGACAGGCGACATGCGAATCAAAAGCTCCCTGCCCAGGGGCGTCAGCTCGTACTCGACGCGTGGCGGAATCTCACCGAACTCGCGTCGAACCAAAAAACCATCGCGCTCCATGGCGCGTAGGGTCTTGGTCAACATGCGCTGAGTCACACCCGTCATCTGCCGTTTTATCTCGGCATGACGCATCGCACCGTACACACCCAAGGCATGCAGGATGCCCAATGACCAGCGGCTACCGGCGTGAGCCAGGACTTCACGCCTGACGCCATCGTCTTCTTCCCTGAGCGACTGGCAGATAATTTCTGCCTGGCTGAGCGTTTCATGATCGGTCATTTCTACCCCTGGTATCACACGTGTGCCTTCTTATGAGCGCTGCCGAATCGTGCCAGCATGGGCTCATCTTATCGCCAACAGGTCTGCGGAGAAATCATGCCTGAAATGCCCCCACTTCCCTCTCAATCGATCCTCGTTCTAGGCGCCGGCGAACTCGGCCTGCCGGTTTTGCGCAACCTGGCGCGTGAGGCCAAACGCGCGCCCGGTTCCACTATTAGCGTGCTGCTCAGGGAATCGACCATCAACACGCAAATGCCCGAAAAAAAGGCAGAGGTCGACGAGCTGCGCAGCCTGGGCATCCAGATGGTCGCCGCAGACTTGGTGAACGACTCAATCGATCAACTTGCCAAGGTCTTCGCACGCTTCGATACCGTGATCGGCTGCGCGGGCATGGTCGCGGGCCGAGAAACCCCGATGAAGCTGGCAACCGCCGCACTCAAATCCGGCGTGAAGCGCTACTTCCCCTGGCAGTTTGGCGTGGATTTCGAAGTGATTGGCCGGGGCAGCCCCCAGGATCTGTTCGATGCCCAACTGGATGTGCGTGAGTTGCTGCGCGCCCAGGACAACACTGAATGGGTCATCATCTCGACAGGCATGTTCACCAGCTTCCTGTTCGAGCCGGTGTTCGAGGTCGTCGACTTCGACAACAACACAGTGAACGCCCTGGGCAGCCTCGAGAACAGCGTGACGCTCACGACACCGGACGACATCGGTACGCTGACAGCGCAAATCGTGTTCTTCGAACCGCGCATGCGCAATCAGATTGTCTATCTCGCCGGCGACACCGTCACGTATGGGCAGGTTGCGAGTATGCTGGAGCGCGTTCTGGATCGCCCGTTCAAACGCAACGTGTGGACGGTTGATTATCTCATGCAGGCACTGGAAAAAGACCCCACGCACCACATCAAGAAGTACCGTGCTGTATTCGCACAAGGCAAAGGTGTGGCCTGGCCTAAGGCGGCCACGTTCAACGAGCAACAATCGATTCCTGTCACCACTGCTGAGCAGTGGGCTCGGGAAAACCTTGCAGTCCATTGAAACCGGACGCTGAAGCCAGCCGTAAAGGCTGGCACAGGTGAAGGGACGGTTAGCGGATTTGAGCTTCACGCTGCTGGTCAGAGGCATGTTGTTTTTTTACATGCTTGCGCGACCTGAGCTCGTATTGATGGTGAATAAACCAGGCGACCAACAACACCCCAGTGACGCCAAAAACCAAGACCAACAGCTCTAGTGCGGTACCTTCATGTGAAAACATTTTTCGTTCCTCGTCCTGAAGCCGTGTGACCGAAAAAACAGCCACACCGAAATTGTTTGTAATAATTCAAACATTTTCAGGGTAGTCTGCAAAAGCTCAGGTGACAACCCCCGTTCGACCCAGAACCCTTGATCTAGACGTGTCACTCGTCGAAAACACGGATAAATCACAGGCGATAAAAAACCCCGTAGACGCGAATCTACGGGGTTTCTTTTCGCTTATTTGCTGCCAGAAGCGTCCTGCTCGACCACCATATCCAACACGTAGACCGTCGAAGGCGCATCCGCTGGCGGATTCTTCCATTCGTACTGTTTGACCCGCAGCACAGTGCGCACGCCGTCATGATGCACAAAGCCTTCGATAGGCTGGTACAGCGGATGCCAGGTGTCTTGGGTCGCCAGTTGCAGGCCCGCGTCGTCATAACGACGCTCGCGCACTTGGAGGCACTGATAATCTGGAATCAAAGGATGGCTGCACTTGACCGTCTTGGCCGCCACTTCCAGAAACTTGACCTCACCCTCGCTACCGTAGCGGGTCTGCGGGGTGGCCTCGCCTTGCAGCTTGAGCACCGAGCCATCCGCTGTCGTCAGTTGCAGCATCGGCGCCACGTTATCGCCGGTGATCACAGCGCGCAGCTCACCCTTGAACAGCCGCCCTACCTGGGCATCAAGGTCCATCAGGCTCTTGTCACAGGCCATCAGCGTAGAGGCCAGTGGCTGAACCTTCAGAACCCCGTCCTGATAGTGAAAGCCGCCGAACTGACGATTGCAGCCACCGCTGATGCTCAGGTTCTTGTCACCGAAGGCAACGCGCAACTTGCGCTCGATGCCTTTGTTCATCGCCACAAGAGGCTTGCCCGACGCGTCCGTTGCCGAGACCAGGTTCCAGTCGTAAGCGGATAAGGTTGGCTGGGCTACAGCTGCTGAGGTAGTAGGCATTGAAGGTGATTCTTCATGGCTTTTGGAAGGGGCGGCACAGCCTTGGATGAGTGCAGCACACACGGCTACAAGAAGAATTTTTTGTTTCATGGGTCACTCTGTCAGCTTTGATGAGTGCGGGCGTTATCTTGCGCTGGCAGGATAAGCGCGCGGCTAAACCGGCATGAGGAGGTCGCTTGAGGCCTTACTGAGCGTAGACCCAATGCGCGCTTGGCGGACCTCGTCCTTGGCCGATAGCAATCGGACATCATTTGTTTGGTTCAGTTTCACGAGGCGTTGGAAGTGCAGGCAAATCCCAGACAATAAAAAACCCCGTAGACGCTAATCTACGGGGTTTCTAAGAGTGGAGGCCGAGGTCGGAATCGAACCGGCGTAGGCGGATTTGCAATCCGCTGCATAACCATTTTGCTACTCGGCCTCAAACGATCAATGCCCTTGTTGCTGACATTCACCGCATACAAACTTGAGTGGGCTACGTGATGCCTGCCTCTACTCTAAACCATTGAATACATTGAAGTTTTTAATGCTTCATTGCGTTCGATGGGCGCCATTATGTACTCATTTGCCTAGGCCTGCAACCCCTTGATTTCAAAAAATATTCTGCCTTGGCATCAAGGGGTTGCGCGTCTGCCCTACTCCTTCACTGTTTGGATTTTGTAGTGCGGGTCGGCCTTGATCTGGGCTTCGGTGAAGGGCAACGGGTGCAGTTTTTTCTCGGAGAAGCCTTGGGTCTGGTCCTTTGAATAAGCGGACGCCGGGTTGCTGGACTCGGAGAATGCCAGGACGCCGACTGCGTTGGGGCCTTTGTCGTCGAAGCTGACGATTTGCAGGTAGCTGGTGCCGCTGACGACTTCGCGTTTGCCGTCGGCGCGGGGCACGGTTTGCATGGCGTTGTAGATGCCCACTTCTTGCGGGCCGCCGTGGATGGGGGTTTGGCCGGAGACTTGGATATCGCCCCAGCGGGTCTGCCCCAGTTTGCTGACCTCAGCGCTGGAGGCCAGCATGGCTTCCAGCAGGGCCTTGGCGACAGGGGCGCGGTCAATGGCGAGGCCGCTTGGGGTGGTCAGTGGATGGGCCGGGTCGAAGGCCACGCGCCAGGCATCGGGGATTTGCTGCAGGTGTTGCATCAGGTTGATGAAGTGCACCAGGCCCACGCCGCTGTCGAGGTTGGCGCGCTGGTCCCAGTTTTTCAGGCTGGTGCACAGCGGTTGTAGCGCGTTGGCGTCGGTGCCGAGTTGGTTGGCGCAGAATGTCAGCAAGTCGGGCATGACCTGGCCCGCCAGGTACACCTCGTTGTCCATGACCATGTCTTGCAGGTCGGTGACGCTGATCGGCTGCTGCTCAAGGGCTTGCAGGCGCTGGAGCGCGAAGCGCGCACGCGGGCCGAGGCCGATGTTGTCCTGGCTGATCACCGGCGAAAAGCCCGTTAGCGGCGCCTTGGGGTTGGCCATCCAGGCGGAATCGTTGGAGTGTTGCACGTAGTCGGTGCGTTGCAGTTGGGGCAACTGGTCGGCCGGGAAGATACCGGGCTGGGCCGCGCGCGGGTCGATATCCCAGGCGCAGGCGCTGTGGGCGCCGTCAAGCATGATCATTTGCAGGCCGGCCCGCGGGTCGCTGCATGTTGCCAGTTTAGCGGCGCTGACGTTGGGCACCACCGACAGGTTCATGTACAGGCTCTGGCCCTGGTCATCGGCGGCCAGGGTGTTGACCCAGGGGATGCCTTGCAGGGTATGCACCGAGCTTTGCAGTTCCTTGAGGCTGCTGGCGCGGTTCATGGCGTACCACTGTTGCAGCACCCGGTCGTTGCCCAGGTTGGCGTCGCGCAGGCTGAAGGCGTAGTGGCTGTCCCAGTCGAGCTTGCCCGGCCATTGCACCACGGGGCCGAACTGCGAACTGTAGACGTTGTGGGACATGGCCTTGAGGCTGCCGTCAGCTTGCTTGACCTGGACTGTTACGGCCGTTTTTTCCAGTGGGATGGACTTGCCGTCCAGCAGATAACGGGTGGCGTCCTTGGGGTCGAGGGTCAAGCGGTACAGGGTGAAGTGTTTGGAGGTGTCGACGGTGTGGGTCCACGCCACATGCTGGTTGAAACCGATGTTCACCACGGGCAGCCCTGGCAATGCGGCGCCCATCACATCCAGCTGGCCAGGGATGGTCAGGTGCATCTGGTAAAAACGCATGCCGCCCAGCCAAGGAAAATGCGGGTTGGCCAGCAGCATGCCACGGCCATTGAATGAGCGGTCACGGCCCACGGCGACGGCATTGCTGCCTCGGTCCAGCGTGAAGCGTTGCTGGTTGGCCGCGGCCAGTGCAAAGCCTTTGGCACGGGGTTGCACACCGGCGGTGGCTTGGGGTGGTGTTGCCCCGACCAGGGCTTCGGCGAATTGGCCGACGCCCCCTTCCACCAATAGCCTGCGGGTCAACTTGACCAGGTCTTGCACTACCAAGGGCCGTACCCACGCGGCCTGGCAATGCGCGGGTGCGCCCTGCTCCTTGAGGTAACGGTTGTAGCCGGCCACGTACCCTTCGAGGCGCTGTTGCATCTGCGGGCTCTGGGCTTTCCAGAATGCCGCCACTGCCTCGGGGGTATTCAACCAATTGAAGAACACATCGCTGGCGAGGTTGTTGCGCTCTTGCAGGGTCGCTTGGTCCGGCCCGAAAAACTTGGCGCGCTCGCCATTGACCGTGACCACTTCATTGGCCAGCAAGCACAGGTTGTCCTGGGCATAGGCGTACCCCATACCCACCCCCAGGCCACGCTCATCGGAGGCGCGAATATGCGGCACGCCATAACTGGTACGCCGGATATCCACCGACGCCTGCGTCACTTGCTCCCGTGCCGATACGGCCAGGCTCAACCCCAGCAACAGCCCTGCCACGCCCACTCTGGACAACCCGTAGGAAATAATCACGCCGACTCCACAGTCAAATTGAACACCCTCACAAGGGATGGTTACCCCACCGTAAGAACGCAAATCGACCGGAATAATTTAGCCGCACAAGGCTGTATATCGTCAGCGCTTGAAAGGTGACAAATCTGATACCGACAAATTTTCTACATTCATCGTTTCATGATTTGCCTCACTCGTTCGTCTTATTACTCAAGAGCACCATCTTTTCCTGATCAGGCTCTGAAAAGAAAAGGAGTTTTTGCATGTATAACCCGCAAGTGCCCACGGATGGACATTCAAAGGCCACCGATACTCACTTTGGCAACGATACACAGGCGTTCGGCAACGCGCCCGAACAGCAAGGCAACCAGCGCATACGCCACTTACTCAAGTGTTTCGGTTTGCGCACCAGCCTGATTCGACTGAAGGTCATCGACGCCCTCCTCACCGCTGCCGCCAACCAGCGCACCCTCGGGGTACGCGGCGTGCACAGCCACCTGCTGGAGCTGGGCATTCCGTTGTCGTTTCTCAGCGTGCGCGAGGTACTCAAGCGTCTGTGCAGCGAGGGTGTGATCACCCTGAACGCCGACAAGAGCTACAGCCTCCATGAAGAGGCTGCCAAGGTACTCGAAGGTCGTGCCTGACTGACACGCGTCAGAAGTTAGGCTTGACCTTGCGGCGCATGATGCCGTTGATCACCACGACGACCACGGCAATCGCGATGGCCAGGTACTGGAAGGTTTTCTCGCTGATCACGCCAGTGTTCTGCAGATAAGACAGGCCGAACATCGCGCCCAGTACAGCCAGGGCAATCAGAAGCGAGTATTTCAAGCGTTGCTTTTGGGTCATGACGAATTCCTGGACCTGAAGGATGTATCCACTGTGTATCGCCGCGCATGCCAAGCACATACCCAACTACGGGGATGGCACGGCGTCGGCGGGGTCTTATGTTACAGGCGATGAACAGATTTGGCTTGTCCTACGCCTGACAGACCTTTGAAGCCCCTTGGAGAATTGTGAAATGCTTCGACGACTCATCCTGCTGGTTCCCTTGATGATCATGCTGAGCCTGGGCGGTTGTTTCTTCTTCCCGCGCGGCGGTGGCTGGCATGATCGCCACGATGATGGCGGCCGAGTTTACGAACGTCGCTGATCCCCTCGGGAGTACTCCGCCCTAACGAGCTGCCCCTGCGTGCTCACTGTGTGCAGCAAGCCCACTTTCCCCGTGTTGCTGCACCGACGCGTTACATATTCGTTAATAACATTTCCCCGGGCGCCTTCGGAACCTCCCGACGCTCTCATCCCAATCATTCGAGGCCCAAACAAGGAAGAATCATCCCTCGGATTATCATCAGGACGCGTGGGCCAATGCCATTGGAATAACTCACTTGATTTCAGGTATCGCCCACCATCGCCTGCGCCGAAACGTCTCCAGCGATGAAATCGCCGCTCCTGCCCACACCCGTCCGATGCCAGGGACGGTCCAGACGATAGCCGTTCCGGACGTGGATGCGATCACGCCGGTCAGTGCGATTCGTTCTGACCTGATCAAGGGCCTTCAAATAACTGATCAACGCTTGTTGCTCAATCAATACCAACAACTCAACCAGGACATCCAGGCACTGCTGCTGCGCCAGCCGACGCTCAGCAGTGTTATCGAGCAGCAATTGAATCGCAGCTTCGGTACTACACCGCCTGTAGACGCCTCGTCACTGTATGTGCATCGCTATCACACTGATGAACACGGCCAACGCACATTAATCTCGGTGCAGAGCATCACCGAAGCCCTGTTCAACGCACTGCGCCAGCTCAAGGCACCTCCCGGCGCCCAGGCCTCGACCAGTACTGCCAGCACGGAAGTCGGCTTCTACACCAGCGCCTCGCCAAGCGAAAGCAGCCAGCAATTGCACGCTCGCGACACCCTCCTTTCGATTGCACAAACCATCGAAAAAGAACTGCCCCTGAGCCTTTCCCGATTCTGGACCGAGCCACGCACGGGCGAACCCAACCCCGAGTCACCCCAGAACGAATTGCTCAGTATCCACCGAGAGATGCTGTCCACCCTCGCCGCCTTGGGCGTGGAAGACGGTGCGTTAACGCCCGCCGCCAAATCATTGATCGACAAGGCGCTTGAGTATCCAACCCTGCAGGCTCGGGAAAGCGCGATGAGGGATGGCGAAAGGCCCGGTGTCTACCCGCTCAAATTGGATACCCCAAGCCCAGAGGGAAGCCTGCTGGCAGGGGCCTTCCTGATCACCAGCAGCGATGGATCGTCGGCGACACGCCCATTCAGTAGCGCACAGACAGACCGCACCTTACTTCCTGGCCAACAGCAAGGCCTGACGGTGCTCTACACACCTCGCGATGGCTACGAAACCTTCGACAGCCCGGCCAAGGCACTTGCGACCTTGCGGCAACGCATTAATGACGACCCCGAAGCCGCAGCGCAGCTACTGCAGAGTTTGCCGGTGGAGGTTCAAAACGGCTTGAAGGATGACTGGAAAAACCACTTGAGCCAGGACCTCTCCCCAGTGACCGGCGACGTCATTGCCACAGGCGTGCCGCAGTTGCTGGAGCGCCAGCGGCATCAGGTGAGTAACGCACTGCAAGCGTTGTATGAGTCGAACAACGTTGAGCCGACGCTTGTCGACCCGTGGGGGCATCTTCTGACTGAGACGGGCCTGCCTGAGGCTGCCGACCTGGGACCGCATTTCGACGGCAACAGCGCCCTGTTGGCGCGTGCGCAATGGCTGGACGAGCGCGCGAACAGCATCGACGCGCGCCAGGCATTGGATCAACGCCTGGGTGATCAGAAAAACTGGCGATACCTTGCGCAAAAACTCAACGAGTCTGCCCAGGCCTTGCCGCAAAGCCCGACAGAACGTGAGGTGTCGGCCCTGCTGAAAAATACGCCGATGAATATCGCGCCAGACTCAGCCCATTACCAAGCCTACATACGGACACCTGGCATGTCCGTAAGCCTCGAAGCCTTCCTGCTTGAAAACGGCGTGCCATTGCCCAAGACCGTGGTCGACTTGCTGGCCTTGGCGCAAAGCGCAAAAGCACGCGCACAGCAACACCCCTTGGGCAACTTCGCAGGGGGCCTGTCCTGGCCGATCCCCTTGGATGTCAGCCAACAAGACACGCTGCGCACGGCCGCCGTCGAACATGCCAACAGCGATCCCGACTTACCGCAGGGGAATCCCAAGCGCGGCGTACTGGAACATCTGGGTAGAAACCTGAGTTTCTCCGAGCAGGCACTGGCGGACCCGGTCAAGGTGCTCGAAACCCTGATCAGCTCCAAGGATGGCCAGGCTCTCGGCCAAGCCATGCAAACCAAAATGAATGGTATCGCCACCGACACCAGCGCAAACGACTATGCCCTGGCGGCGATCCAATTGATGCTGGACCCCGAGTCGTTGACGGCGCCTGTGCGAAACCATGTGGCGGGTTTCGACCTGGCGCAGAAAAGTCATTGGGGCAAACCGCTTTCGACCATCACCAACAGCCTGCGCCAACACTTGATTGACACGGGGCGCGAATCCCCTGAGCTCGCTGGCGCGGCCGCACATCTGTTACTCAGACGCACTGCGCCGCAATTGCTGGTCAAGGACATTCCTGATTCGGTAGTTTACGGCAGCGCCGCGTGGGCGAACCTTTGCATTGCAGTAGCCGCCATTGAAGCCAAGACTCCAGGCCGCGTGGCCGCCCTGTCTTATGCCGAAGTGATGATCACCGCCGACACTGCTGGCGCCGTGCCCGCCTCTGCGCAAGCCGCAGTGATGTTGGATTGGGCCGTGGCCAATGACATTCTTCCAGCGAAAGACGATGCCCTGTATCAGCCAGCCGACCTGGAAAAAGCCCAGGCGCTGTTCAAAGCACAACTCGATACGCTGATAGAAGCCTCATCGCTCATCGGCGGGAGTTTTCCAAGCCGTAAACACATGGCGCTGGACCTCCTCGTGAAGACATTCGGCCCTGGCATGGACTTCGAGCTCAAGATGTTTTCCAGATACAATGGCGATACGCCCAGCGCGCCGCGCTCACTGGTGGAAATCGTCATGGAAGAACGGGTCATGGAGGGTCGCTGGGTACTCACGAAAGAAAATACCGGCGTGGACCTTGATGCGGTTATTGCCTTCACCCACAGCGCGCCATTCAATATTCAACGAGCGTTTGAGGATGCCTTTTCTACCGCCTTGGACAATCATAAGACCGTTAAAAAAACAGCTCTCCTCAACGCGCTCAGCAACCTGCCGCCCGAAGACAGAAGAAACTTGACCCAGGGCAAGCTCAATTATTTTCAAGAAAAAAGTTACAAGGTGGGCATGATCCCTTTCGAAGGTGACACCTTGTTTCACACCAACCCTACCGTACTGGTCACCGCGCAAAACAATGGACAAACCACCACCTATGAGTTCGATACGGTAAACGGCGTTATCCGAAGCCGGGGCAGCAGAAAAACACCGGCGGCCCCTGTCAAGTTCTCCAACGAGATAATCAGGGAAGAGCCATTTTATCCGGACAGAGACAACGTCAAGATCGTTGACAGCGGGCAATCGATTCTCGCAAGTATCCCGGCCAACCCTGTGCCGTTTTCATGGATCGACCTGGGTGATTTGAAGGAAAGCAAGCTGGATCGCGAACAGCCCTCCACGGCACCCCAGCCGTATATGTTCCTGAACCCACGCACTCACCATATCGCCGACTCCGTGCTCAAGGCGTTGGACCTGGACAATCCCGCCATCAAGAAAGCCGCTGCGGGGACCACGACCTTTGAGCGTAATCATGAAAAGCTGACGAACTTCAAAGAGTTTTTGCTCGACCTTATTCCCTTCCGTTCCGCAATCGTCAATTTCATGGACGGCAACTACGGCGAGGGGATCACTGACGTCACCCTGGATGTTTTCGGTTTGGTCACCGCCGGCATCGGTTTGGCGGCCAAACTCGGAAAAGTACTGGGTACGGCTGGGTCAGCCGTGAGCAAGGCGCTCAAGGCAACGAAAATCATGGTGCCAGCCCTGCTCAAGGAGTTGAACCCGTTAAACGGCGTGGGTGATCTGCTAAAGGGCTCGGGTAAACTCATTTACGAAAGCGTTGAAGCGATAGCTGGTGCGGTGCCATCCCTGAAGGGAAGCGCAAGCCACGAAGCGCTGATCAGCGCCGCAAGCCGCTACGAGGCAGCGGCAACCGGGACCTTCAAGGTGGGCAACCAGCGGGTTCATGGCTCTGCCGTCAAACACAACGGTAAATGGTACCCCTACGATGTGCATAAGCAGGAGGCTTACGGTGCGCCTCAAGCTTTTGATCCTGCGCATACGCTGATGCCACCCTCACCCCATGCTGACTTTTCCCCTCGGGGGCACATGAACGCTCGGCAAAACACGCGATTTCAACCCTACAAAAGACCCACCCCAAAAGCGCCGAACATCAATGGACACACGCCGACGATCGTAAACAAAACCGATCATCTGGACGCCATCAAAGACGAATACGTAAAACATATTAAAGGCGCCCCCAACGAAGGCCACTTCACACCCAGCCGAAGGCAACCGACACAAGAGCGGTTCAACGCAGAAATGGATGCTTTCCATCAAAAACTGGACCCGTTGAACCCACAAAATCGCCCCATAATTCCAGAAACGAAACCTTACGAGACAGTGCCCGACCTGATCGAGAAAGCCTTGGACAATTCGGACGTGGTGGTATTCGGGGAGAGTCACCAGCATTTGGCCATGTTCCGCGAAATTGACGCAAGCATCGACCTGTTCAAGCGCAAAAATGTAAAGGTGGTCGGCATTGAAGGTGTCGTCTATGACAACAATGGACTACTCAAGGACGATGGCATGGGCCATACAGGCCACGGTTTGCGGCCCGCCCACCCTCAATTCAATCTGCAGACGTTGATCAGAAAATTCAAGGATGCCGGAATAGAAGTCGTGCCCCTTGACCACTTTTATCTGACACGCCACCGGCATGACCGTAAGGCCTACACGACGCTAAGCGAAACCGAACGAAACCTGAAAAGACTCAAAGAGTTCAACTACTACGCCGCACGCGTCATTGAACAACACAAGCATAAGGGTAAAGTGATCGCCTTGGTGGGCCGCCAACACATCAACTCCACTCAAGGCGTCACCGGCTTGGCTGAGGCGACCGGAGGCATTGGCATCGGTGTTTACGAACGAACAGGCATGAAGGTGGGCTACGGCACGAACTCCACGGATGCCAAACCGGGCCCGCTGGGTACCCTGAACGCTGACAACGATCTGGCGGGAGATCTGCAAATCTTTTCGCCAGCAACCTGATAACACGCTAAATAGTTGCCTGCGTAGCACGCAGGCAACGTTCGAGCCCATCAACCGCCATGCACCCACCGTTGGTGCAACCAACGCGCTAACGCATCCAGCGCAAACCCCAGCACCCCAATCACCACCACCATCGCCATCAACTCCGAATACGCCAGGCGATCACGCGTATCGAGGATGTAATACCCCAGTCCCGCACTGACCCCAAGCATTTCGCAGGGCACCAGTACGATCCACAGGATGCCGATGGCCAGGCGCACGCCGGTCAGCACATGGCCGACGACGCCAGGAATGATCACCCGACGCAATGTCTCCCAACGCGTCGCGCTCAAGCTCTTGCTCAACTGCAACCAGCGCGGGTCGAGCTGACGCACGCCCGCTGCGGTGTTGAGCATGATCGGCCAGACAGCGGCAAAGGCCAGAAGGAAGTAGATAGGCTGATCGCCCACGCCCATCAGCATCACCACGATCGGCATCCAGGACAGTGGTGAAATCATCCGCAGAAACTGGAACGCCGGCGTGGTCGCCGCCTCTAGGTTACGCGAACTGCCCACCAGCAACCCGAGGGGTACGCCTACCAACAACGCGATAAACAGCCCGACGAAAATACGCTTCAGGCTCACGGCGATATGCAGGTACAACTCACCCCGCCCGAGCAATTCCCACAAGCTGCTGGCGGTGGCCTCCAGGGAAAAGCGCGCCGATAGGCCATCAGCCTCGCCGAACACGTTCACGCCCAGCCACCACAGCACCAACAAACCCGCCAAGCCAATCAGCCCCAGCCACCAGCCGGGGATTCTGCTGTTGTTCAAACGCCGATCTCCTCGTGCCGCTCATAACCATCCGGCAAACCGAAGGTCTGCATGCCACCCACGGCTTCGATCGCGTTGCGCACGAAGCGGTCGTCCACCAGGTCCTTGGCCACGAAGGCAGGGTCCAGGCCTGCGAGAAACTTCTTGTCGCCTTCGATCAAGGTGTCCTTCAAGCGCCGCACCAGTTCTTCGGTGTAGCTGGGGAACGGGTACGGTTGGAAGTCGATGCGGTGCTCGTCCCAGTTGGCGTGCTGGATCGCGCCGTCGGCCACGTAGGAGGCGCGGTCGCTGGCCGCCGGCGCCAGGACTTTGCTCAACACCGGCTCGGCATGGGGCGTGTAACGGTTCGGGCCATCCTTGGACAGCAGCTTCACTGCCTCTTCACGGTTGTCGCGGGTCCACACCTGGGCCTTGACGATGGCGTTCACCACCTTCTGCGACCACTCCGGACGGTTGGCCAGGTCGTGCTCGTGCATGAACACCACGCAGCAGGCATGGTTTCGCCACACGTCACCCGTGAAGCGTTGCACGCGACCGACCTTGAGGTTTTCTGCCAAGGCATTGAACGGCTCGGCGACGATGTAGCCGTCGATGCGTTTGCTCGCCAAAGCCGGAGGCATGTCCGAGGGCGGCAACACGATCAGGTTGACCTCATTGGCAGCAATCGAACTGCCGGTGGCGCGGGTGACCGGCGTGAGGCCGTTATCGCGGAACAGTTGCTGCACCACCACGTTATGGATCGAGTACCAGAACGGAATCGCCACCGACTTACCGCCCAGTTGCTTCACGTCGGTAATGCCAGGGGATACGGTCAAGCCCGAACCGCCCACATGGTTCCATGCCACGACTTTGGCCGGGACCTTACTGGCGTAGCGCGCCCATACGGTCATTGGCGACAGCAGGTGTATCACGTTGACCTGGCCGGAGATAAACGCCTCGATCACCTGGGCCCAGCTACGCAACAACACCGGGCGCTCGGCCTTGATGCCTTCGGCTTCGAACAGGCCGTTGTTGTGGGCAACCAGCAGTGGCGTGGCGTCAGTGATGGGCAAGTAGCCGATGCGGACCGGCGCGTCGGGCTCATTGGCGGCGCGCGCCTGCAGGCTGCTCAACAGGGGCAAGGCGCCCGCGGCACTGAGCACGGCAGAGAGCTTGAGAAAGTCACGGCGCGAGTGGGTCAGGTCATCCAGACACATGGGTAAACTCCTGTTGTTCAAGGGGGTTGGGTTGAGGGCGGCTCGCCTGCCGTAAGGTTTTCAAAATCTCGATACGCAGCGCGCCAATGGCCTCGACCTGCTCTTCCCGAGGGTGCGGCAGGTCGATAGCCCACTCGCCCAACGTCCGCGCCGGGCGGTTACCCAGTAGCAGGATGCGGTCCGACAGCAACAGCGCTTCGTCGATGTCGTGGGTGATCAATACGGCCGCCGAGCCTTGCTCACGATTGACCTTGAGCAACAGGTGCTGCATATCGGCGCGAGTCACTTCATCGAGCGCGCCGAAGGGCTCGTCGAGCAGTAACACTTGTGGCTGACGCGCCAGGCAGCGGGCCAGTGCCGTGCGCTGTGCCATGCCACCGGACAATTGCGCCGGAAACTGCTGACGCGCAGGCTCCAGCCCCACCGCTGCAATGGCGTGGTCAACACGACGGCGGCGTTCTTCACCACTCAAGTGCGGTTGGCGAGCGAAATCCAGGCCGAAGGCAACGTTTTTTTCCAGGGTCAGCCAAGGCAACAGGCTCGGGTCTTGAAAAGCCACCACCACGCGCGGATGCGGGCCGCTCAACGGCTCGCCCAATACTTGCACGCGGCCAGCCTGAGGTGCCTGCAAGCCGGCTAGCACGCGCAGCAGGCTGGATTTGCCCACGCCGCTCGGGCCCAGAATCGACACCACTTCACCCGGTTGCAAGTGCAAGTCGAAGCCTTGCAACACCGGCCCGCTGCCATACCCCAGGCAAATGCCCTGGGCCGTCAATACCGCCTGGCTCATAGATTGGCCTGGCGGTGTAGCTCGGTACGCAGTTGCACCAGGCTGGGCGTTACGATCGGTACAAAGGCCGACTCGCGCCAGCGCCGGGCAAAGCCGCTGCCGTGGGCGGTCAGGTAGGCCTTGCCACCGCTGGCTTGCAGTTCAAGCTGCACAGCGCTGGCGGCGGTTTCGGCCAGCGCGATACGCAGCTTGAACAGCGGTATCGGCTCGGCGGTAAAGCGCCCGGCCAACAGCCCGCTTTTAAGCTCGTTGACCAGATGATCCAGGGTCACGCGCAGGGCTTCCAACTCGTCGCGCAACACGGTGCGACTGGCGCCCAAATGGTGGGCTACTTCAGCCAGGGAACGCCGCGCCAAACCAATCGACATGCCGCACTGCAAGCCTAGAAACGCCGGGCGTACCGCCGGTAAAAACTTGCGCGCATCCTCGTGCAGCAACCATTCGCGACTCAGCTCCACGCCTTCCAGGCCAAGCGCTGCGGTGTTGCTCGATTGCAGCCCGAGCAGCTCCAGGTCGCGGGAGCGCTGCAACCCGGCCACCGAATCCGGAATCGCCAGGATAAATGGCGCGCCGCCCCCTGCATGCTCGATGGCCGCCGCAGCGACAAAGCCATTCTTGCGCAAGTTGGTCACCCAGTGCAGGCGACCGTTGAGGGTCCAACCGTGGTCGTTGGGCTCGGCGCTGATCTGCAACGACTCGATACCCGACAGAAACTTCATCGCATTCGACAGCCCGGTGGCCCCAGCCAACTTGCCGCTGAGCAGGTCAGGCATCAGTTGCTCGCGCAGACGCTGATTGGGACTCTGCAGCAAGTACTCGATAAACGAGCGCTGGCCCCAGCACACAAACGCCGCCGCCAGGGAATGGCTGGCTACATTGGCGATGGCCTCGACCGCACCCGCCACGTCACCGCCCAGGCCGCCCAACTGGGTGGGTACACCGATTTTCAGAATATTGGCTTCTGCCAGCCGCGGCAGCACTTCCTGTGGATCGCAACTGCCCACGTCCAGGGCCTGCGCTTGAACATCGAGCCAACGGCTCAAGATTGGGTCAAGCATTCATGTTTCTCCTTTTACAGCGGGTGGGCCAACGCCAAATCAGTTGGCCGGTTTTTCCCAACGGTATTGCGCCAGCTCCGGGTTCAGCGGGGTACGGGCAAACACGTTGGCGAAGTTGCACAGGGTTGCCAGGCTGACCCCCAGGATGACTTCCAGCGCGTGGCCGTCGGTGTAGCCGGCGGCGCGGAACGCCTCAAAGCCCGCGTCACTCACATCCCCACGGGTGGCGATCACCTCACGCGTAAAGGCGGCGAGTGTCTCATAGCGTGCGTCAGGCAACTCACCCCGGCGGCGCAAGGCCTCGATCACCTCCTCGGGCAGCTTCGCTTTGTTGCGGGCAACCGCGGTGTGGCCAGCGACACAGAAATCACAACCGTGGCTGGTGGCGGCAATCAATTGCACCACTTCACGGTCGGCCAGGCTCAGTTCTGCCTTGGCATTCAAGCCGGAGACGGTGATGTAGGTTTCCAGCGCGGCCGGTGCGTTGGCCAGTACGCCCAGCAGGTTAGGAATAAAACCCGAGGCTTTGAGCGCGTTTTCCAGGAAGGGTTTGGCGGCTTCCGGTGCGGTTTCAGGCGTGAGCAACGGTACACGGGACATGAAGTGGACTCCTGTTGGGTTTCAATGCCCCAGTCTGTTGGTTCTAAAAAAAGCGCTCAATAGGCTAAAGTAGCGATTACTTGCTCTTGAGTCTTTCCATTAGATGAATTCGTCCGATGTACTTGTCGATTGGTTATTAGATAGCCTCGAACTCAACACCAGTTTGTTTCACGTCGGCCGTTATTGCGGTGACTGGCACGCGAGCACCCACGGCCTGGCACAGGCGAGCTTCCATTTGATTGTGCAAGGCGAATGCTGGCTGCATATCGACGGCGATCCAATGCCCCACCACCTGAATAATGGTGACGCGGTGTTTCTGCTGCGTGACTTTGCTTTTCGCCTGTCCGGCCAAGCCACGGCAGCCGGTGCCCAGGAGTGCCCACGCCGTGCGATGCTGCCCCTCGACAGCACGGCCACCGACGGGGTGGGATTAGTCTGCGGTTTCTTTCACTTTCAATCCGGCTTGTCGACACTGATCGTCGACACCCTGCCCAGCTGGATCATCCTGCGCGCCGGCGACCCGTCGCTGACGGCCGCACGCAGCCTGTTCGAGTTGATCCTGCACGAATGCGCACGCACGCCAGCGCCCTCTTCCGCGCTGCTGGAGCGCCTGTGCCACCTGCTGTTCCTGTATGTATTGCGCCAGCAAGTACTCGACAACACCGAGCTTGGCGGCTTGGCGGCGCTGGGCCGGGCACCGGCGTTTGCGCATTTGCTGGAACAATTGATCGCCCGCCCGGCCGAGCCCTGGAGCCTGGAAAGCATGGCGGCCTGTACCGGGTTGTCGCGCTCGGCGTTTTTCAAGCGCTTCAGCGAATTGTGCGGGCAGTCACCCGGGCAAGTACTGCTGATGATCCGCATGCGCCACGCCTGTGGGTTGCTCAAGGCGGACCGGACCGTGGCCGAGGTTTCGCTGGCAGCCGGGTATCAATCGGTGGCGGCGTTTACCCGAGCCTTTCATAAAGTTACCGGGCAACAGCCTGGCGCTTATCGCAGGGCGCAAGCCTAGCCTTGTAAACCGGTGCCGGGCCGGGCGCACAACTGCACCAGCCAATCGACGAACACCCGCACCCGCTGCGACAATTGCCGATGGGGCGGGTACAACGCAGTCAGCGCCATCTTCGGCACGGCCACATCAGGGAGCACCTGCACCAGGGTGCCCTCGGCCAGTTGGCGCAGGGCGTGATAACGAGGTGCCTGGATCAGCCCGTAGCCGGCTTCGCACGCAGCGAAGTAACCCGCGGAGCTGTTCACGGCAACCACTTTCGGCAGGTTGATCGGATGCAACTCGCTGCCCAGCAGAAATTCCAGGCCAAACCGTTTACCGCTGGCACGGGAAACATACTCGACCATTTGGTGACCCGCCAACTGCTCCAGGCAGGTGGGCGTGCCCATGCGTTCAAGGTACGCGGGGCTGGCCAGCGTCAGTTGTTCCATCATCGCCAAGAGCCGCGCCACCAGCGATTCGTCCAAGGCCGGACCGCCCCGCAACACACAATCGACGCCTTCGCGAATCAAATCCACTGGCCGATCATTGAGGCCGATCTCCAACTCGATCTGTGGGTACAACGCAGTAAACGTTGGCAAAGCCGGAATGACAATCAAGCTCCCAATGCCTGAGGGCATATCAATGCTCAAGATGCCCCGAGGGTTCTGGCGCCGCGTGGAGAACACCGCCTCGGTTTCCTCAAGATCGGTCAGCAACTGCACGCAACGTTGATAGTACGCCGCGCCATCCAGGGTCGGGCTGACGTGGCGCGTGGTGCGCTGCAGCAGTTGCACGCCGAGATGGGCCTCCAGTTGCTTGATCAGAATTGTTACGGAGGCGCGTGGCAATTGCAGGCTGTCGGCGGCCTTGGCAAACCCGCCCAACTCGACAATCCGAGTGAACACGCGCATGGCGTTAAAACGATCCAAGAGAATGCTCCTGTGGGAGATTGTTTAGATATTACGAACAGTGATAGCACTTTTAACGGGTTTATCTGCATTTTTTCAAGGGTAACAATGGGCCCCTCATCACCAGGAGCTTCCCTATGCACACTCGACAACTCGGTAAAAACGGCCCGCATGTGTCTGCCATTGGCCTTGGCTGCATGGGCATGACCGATTTCTACACGCCCGGCAGCGATACCACCGAAGCCACCGCAACCTTGCACCGCGCCCTGGAGCTGGGCGTCAACTTTCTCGATACCGCGGACATGTACGGCCCGCACACCAATGAGCAACTGATCGGCAAGGCTATTGCCGGCAAGCGCGACCAGGTGTTCCTGGCCAGTAAATTCGGGATTGTGCGCGACCCTGCCAACCCCGTAGTGCGCGGGGTGAATGGCCGGCCCGACTATATCCGCAACGCCATCGACGGCACCTTGCAACGCCTGGGGGTGGATACGCTGGACCTGTACTACCAGCACCGTATCGACCCCGACGTGGCCATCGAAGAAACCGTGGGTGCCATGGCCGACCTGATAAAACAAGGCAAGGTGCGCTACCTGGGCCTGAGCGAGGCGTCTGCCGCTACTCTGGAACGGGCGCATAAGGTCCATCCCATCAGCGCCCTGCAAAGTGAATATTCGCTATGGAGCCGCGACCAGCAAGACAATGGCTGCCTCGCGGCCTGCCAGCGCCTGGGCATCGCGTTTGTGCCGTACAGCCCACTGGGCCGAGGCTTTCTCACCGGCGCGTTGAAGAGCCCGGATGATTTCGGCGCCGATGATTACCGACGCTTCAGCCCGCGCTTTCAGGGTGAGAACTTTGCGAAAAACCTGCGGCTGGTAGAACAGGTCAAGACGCTGGCGGCAGACAAAGGTGTGACGGCCGGGCAACTGGCGCTGGCCTGGGTATTGGCTCAAGGCGATTACATCATCCCGATTCCCGGCACCAAGCGGCGCACCTATCTGCAAGAGAATGTGGAGGCGCTGTCGATTTCTCTCAGCGCGGACGAACTGGCTGCGCTGGATGCAATCTTCCCTGCCGATGCAACCGCAGGCCTGCGTTACCCCAAGGAAGTGCTGGCCATGCTGGATATCTAGTGCCTGCTGGGAACTCTTGTCCGGGCCGTTCTCAGCGGGATTGACGAACGGCCTGCCGACGCCCGTGCAAAGCGCGGGCGTCAGACTATCCTCACAGCTCCTAGTGTAAAAACCGCCACACAGGAGGTGTGTCATGCACGCGACTGAGCATTCGGTCCGCTTGGAGCAGATCAGTCAGGAACGCTTCATCCACACGCCGATCGAGGCGGTTTATGACTATGTGACCCAGCCCGACCGCTGGCACGAGTGGCACCCCACCTCCCTTAGCGCCGACACCGGCACCACCGGTTCATTGCCGATCGGCACGCGCTTTACCGAAATCATCGACCTGCTGGGCATACGCGTCCCCATGAGTTACCGCGTACAAATCGCCCGCCGCCCCAGCGAGTTCAAAACCGTGTTCACCTCCTTGCCGGTTGATGGTTCCATTCATTACTACTTGCGCGCTCATCAGGGCGGCACGCTGTTCAAGCGGGTGCTGACTTATGAAACCGAACTGCAACTGGCGTCTTTGCACGAGCGCATGGTCGCGTTGTCGGCGATTGCGTTGGACCGGCTCAAGCAGCGACTGGAAAACCAGCGCTTCGTATAATTTAGAAACATTACAACGGCGTCACATTGCAAACATACCCGCAAAAGCAGGGAGAATGCCCGGCTTATCGCCGCGCCTTCAGTGAGACCCACGATGAAAACCCCATTGCGACTGGCCCTGCTCAGTGCCTTGTTCACCACTACCTTGGCCCAGGCCGCCGAGTTGATCCCCATCGACGTCCACCGCGACGCCAACTGCGGCTGCTGCAAAAAGTGGATCAGCCACTTGGAGAGCAACGGTTTCAAGGTCAACGACCACGTTGAAGCCGACATGAGCGCGGTGAAACAGCGTCTGGGCGTCGCGCCACGGCTTGGCTCCTGCCACACCGCGGTCATCGACGGCAAATTCGTCGAAGGCCACGTACCCGCCGAGCAGGTCCTGGCCTTGCGCAAACGCGACGACCTGCTGGGCCTTGCCGCACCGGGTATGCCCTTAGGCTCACCAGGCATGGAAGTGGACGGACGCAGCGAGGCCTATCAAATCATTGGCCTGACCCGAGACGGCAACGATGTGGTGGTAGCGGACTACCCGGCTCACTGACCGGTGTTGATGGGTTACCTGGGGCTGTTCGTCGCGGCATTTGGCGCCGCGACGTTATTGCCCCTGCAATCGGAAGCCGTGTTGGTGGGCCTGCTGCTCAGCGGGCATTACAACCTATGGCTGCTGCTGGGCATCGCGACTTTGGGTAACGTGCTGGGCTCGCTGGTCAATTGGCTGCTGGGGCGCTCGGTGGAACGCTTCAAGGAACGGCGCTGGTTCCCGGTCAGCACCAGGCAGCTGGACAAGGCTCGCAGCCATTACGCGCGCTGGGGGCATTGGACGTTGTTGCTCAGCTGGGTGCCGATCATTGGTGACCCGCTGACGTTGGTGGCTGGTGTGATGCGTGAGCCGTTGTGGCGTTTTTTGCTGTTGGTCAGCGTGGCCAAGAGTGCGCGGTATGCCGCGCTGACTGTACTCACCCTGCTCCACCTCTCTGCTCAATAATGACCACTTGTCGCCACTGTCAATCCTGACAGCTAGACATCCGCTGCTGCCCAGCGCCTCATCACTCTTGCCCATGCGCCCGCGATTACTAGGTGCGTCTCTTAGTGCAAGGAGTGTTGACCATGCCGACTGATCCCATTATCCCACCTGATAAAAGCCCTCAATCCCTTCCGACAGGGCAAAGGGTTCATGTTGACTTAGATGAGCCTTATTCAAGGTTTTCTAAAGTGGACATGACTCCTTTTCCTGACGAACGCTATGATTACGGACTAGGTATCCGCCAAGTAGTGCCTCATCTCACCATGCTGTTCGAGCGCTGGGCGACACTCAATCAGTTTGATGAATACCAGCTGTACACGGACAGGGATACGCTTCCGCTCGCCCGTGATTCAGTTATTTCGACCACAGAGGCTCGTTACCCGCTGCATGTACCTGAACACAATGTTCCTAGAGGCGAAGTCTTTATCAAAGGACGTGTCGTGCGTGTAGGCCCTGGCACCCCCAGCGATTCACCCGGGCAATTTATTTACGTCAAGACCACTCGCCCGGGCGGGGTCAGTAAAGACCCAGAACCGGGATTGCCCGGATGGCATGATGGGCTGACCATGGAGGTGGAGGGTTTTGCAGAAGGTGAGCCTATTAAGCCTGCTGATATCACCAATGGATTGTGGTGTGTCATACACCCGTATCTCCATATGCGCAGGAATGATCTTATCGATCTGCAGTGGGACGGTATCGAAGTTAAGCAGCGGTTGACCCAAGCCGACGTCGACGCCGGGGAAGTCAAAGTACATGTTCCGAAGGATATTATTACTCAGGGTAGCCTAAAAGGATCAATTACCATCAGGTACCGAGTGATCGACTTTGTGGAGAATATTTCTGGTGGTGAAAAATATCAGTTTTCCAAGCCGTACCAACTTATCAGTGAACTAGATCCCAACTTACGTAGCGCACCCGAGTTCCTCATAAATGGAACTGCGGCACCACAGGTAGATTTTGATAGAGATCACGCCTCGCAGTTCAGTGTGAAAGCACGCCCCGATGTGATCCCCCCTCCCATTCCGGCCCCCCGTCACCTCGTCACCGTTACCTTGAGGGCGACCCTGGCGGATGGCACGACGAAATCCTTCGTATTAGATAGCGTAGAAGACCAAAACATCGGCGAGACCATCACGTCGGTTCCCGCTGAAATCATCTTTGAAATTGTAGGAGGATCGTTCAACGCATCTTACGAATGGCGTGACAGCGCCGGCAATACACTCGGGCAATCAGCCAGCATCATGATCGTGGTGGTGGGCACGCCGGTAAGGATGCCGCCGCTCACCATCGAACCGATTGAGTTGGGGTTGATTGACCCTGATCATTACTGCGTAGCCCACATCCCCCACGACTACATTCCGTATGCGTTCGATTTATGGGAAACCTTAGTCATAGAGGAAGTCGTGGCCGGCGGTGGTGGCGCTTACTACGAGCAGGGCGAGTTGGCGGGCGAACCGGGTGGCACGCGATTGATCTCCCAAGCGGTACTACAAAGGTTCAGGGGGCGCAGCAATGTCGTTGCTTATTACCTGGTCGACGATGGCAAGGCAAAAAAACCGCCTGGCCTTGGCGTACTCACCGTTCGAAAATCCGTGGAGCTGGGCATCCAGGTCGGTGCACGCAACCCTACAATGCCGGTGGCACGGCTAGAGGGCAGCATTGGCAATAACATCAACCCAGAACATGTGATAGGGCCAACGGTACGGGTGATATTTACTTATACGGGCACCCAAGACAAAGACGTCCTTCACTACACCATACTGGGTTCCAAACCTGACGCCTCGCTCCATGGCACGATCAACATTAATACAGGCACAGAGGGCAAAGAACTGCCATTAGCGGTGCCGCGAGATATCGTTGACCGTAATAACGGCGGTACCCTGACTATCACCTACAGCCTGCTGCGCAAGGCCCCCCCCGAGCAAGTGCTACGCTCCGAGGTACTCAAGCTTACTGTGGGCGCTGGAATCAATTTGGGGCGTCCTGTTATTCGAGGCGCCTCTGTTTTCCCTGACCAACTGAACCCTCTGGCAGCGTTGGGCGGCACCCAGGTGATCATAAGATTCCCAATGCGCGACAACGAGGATATTTTTCTGGATTGGCTGACCGCTGACGGCACCGGCAGCACCACTGTAGCGGTCAAGGGTAACGCGACGACCCAGGAAGTTGAGGCGCCGATACCGGAGCGCATCATCGCCGAGGGAATCCGCGAGGCCAATCATCGAATAAGCGTGCAGTACCGTTTCTTGCGCGACGCAATTCCTTATGAGTCCGAGATCGTACCCCTGGATCTGCTGACGCTCACCGGATTGCCCAATACCTATATCGAAGGTATCGGCGATGTGCCTGAACTCCAGCTCTCTCGGTTGACTGCCGGGGCGCGTACCATAACGCCCACTTGGCATTTTATTCATCCTGTTTGCATCGTCTGGCAAGACTTTTATGGCACCGACACGAATGGCCTTCCATTTCACACAAGCACCTATACCGGTGAACCTTTAGGTGAAGATGGCGCGTTAATCGGCTTGAACCGCCGCGCACCGGTAGAGCAATTACGTTTGCTGATGGACGGCTCGCCCCTCACGATTCAAGGTTGGGTGGCGTTGAGCGGTGTCCCCGACATCACCAGGGCCATACCGCTTCCCACTAAAACCTATACCGTACGAGCGACCTATTTCAGTGATTTGACGAATTTCTTCAATTACGACCGCAATGGCTGGGAAAACATTCTCAACGCAAGAGGTGAGCTTGCGGTGGAAGGGGCTGAAAACATTTGTTGGCGTACCAGCAAAACTGCAGGTGAAACCGTGCAACCAGGTCTACAAAAAACCTACCTTGATCTGAAGGTAAACACGCGCTATGAGGTTAGTTTCTATTGCAAGGTTTCCGGCACGACTTCTATGACTACTGCACGCCTTGAGTTGGGAGCGATGAGCGCGACCAGGTCGGTGGAGCCGAATCGAAACTGGGCAAAGGTCAGCCATGTGTTCACTACACCCGCTGCTCCGCCCGTGCAAAATCTCACTGCCCGCCTTTCACTCTCAGTCGGGACCGCTGCTACGTTTATGGTGGATCAAATTGTCGTTCAGGAAACTTCCCTGGTGACATGAATACATGCGATGAGTAAATGAGAGGGGATGTTGAGAGGCAGTCGCACAGTGGCTGCCTCTTCTTTGGGTGTAAGCCGGTTGAACCCTTCCGGATGACTAATCGTTGCTTTCGGCTGATGGGTCGAAGTATTGGTTATCCACATTGCCACCCCATAACACATAGGTACCATCGGTGCGTCGCGCGGCAAATGAAGGGTCGTTATGAACGGGCCTTGGCGGTGGAGGGTTTCCAACATAAGGGAATCGTTTTATCGAGTACAATTCAACGACATTGCTGCGCACATAATCAGCCAACTCGGGAGGAATTTCACCCGCATCCTCCATCCTTAGAGTGGCGCCCCATACAGACACGGCCCCTTCCGTTCCCCCCTGGGTGGTAATCACCCCATAGGCCCCGTTGGTGCAATAAACATCCCGTATGAGGCTGGCCATTAACGTTTGCCGCAGCGCAGCACTCATTTCGCCGCCAGACGTATGAAGGCCATGCAAAACAATCGCATTGGTCCTGCCGTCATCGTGGCGACTGAGTAAGAAAAAACTGTGATCATTGGCATATAAGCTGAGATGACCATCCACAATAATGGCTCTGGACGACACGTTTTTGTGTTGTCTCTGCGGCTCCTTGTTTGTGCCAGGCCGGGGCGGGTCACCTGGGACTGCATTAGCGCCGTTAAAGGCCGCCTCAAACTGCACTTTTACCTGAGGTGGTATCGGATCGCCCCCGAATCCGATGGCCCCCCACGCCTCGGCCTGACCCGATTGGTTAGCGATCACAAATGCCCAACGGTTGGCCGTGCAAAGAATGATATTGCCACGCAAGGCCAAGTTGGCCGCACCGTCAGACATGTTCCCGCCTTCACCCACTCTCCCCCAACTGACAGCAATGCGACGCCCTCGGGTGATGGCGCAGAAGGCTGTCGTTGCCGCGATCACCGATTCGATCCCGCCGTCATTGAGGATCTGACGCAATTGTTCAACGGGAATGGTGCCGCCGCCCGTCGTATGTCCCCATACAGCAAAATCGCCATCAGCGGTTATGGCACAGAAGGAAATAGCTGTCGCTACAATCCGGGTAATAAACATCGAGTTGAGCTGGTCCCGAACGGCGGGTGGTATCGTGCCGCCTTTGTTCGGATCACCCCACGCATACACACGGCCGTTCTGGGTTCGCACAGCAAAGGCGTCATCTGCCGCGTAAATAGCCAAGGGTGGGTCAAAGAGCAATGCTTGATGAATAGCATTGGGGATCGTGGCAATGGGATTATTTACTGGACCAATTGCGGCAATACGGTTGGCCCCGGCAGCGGGGTTACTATAAATAACAGCGAAGCCACTTCGGGTGCTGTAAACAGAGCGAATGCCCTGCAAGGGTGGCAACGTGGCGGGAACATCGCCCCCCCAACACAACAACTGGTTAGTACTTCCCAGCGGCACCAGCGCCGCGAAACTGCGTTCGGACGAGAACAACCGAACGGCCTTGTTATTTTTCAAAAAACTGATTATTTCGGGTGGAACCGGTAAGCCCCATCCATTTTGCCCTTTTAGATGAACATCGCCGCTGGAGGGGTCAAGCAATGCAAAAACGCCGCCCGTGGAAACAAACAACCTGTCAGTGGGTTCGGGCACGTGAAATGAAAAATTACCGCGCTGTTTTAGATAACATGCTTCGTTTTCTTCATCAGAAATATTTTGAAAATCCGAATTTATTGGATAAAGCGGGGATTTAGCCTCTTCACCCAGCGCGCCGTCAGACGATACGGGAACCACCGAAAACTGTAGAAATTTCCCACCGTCCGCTGCTCTCAACTTTATGTCCAATTGCCCTTCGTCCGTCAGGCGTTCACCATTGATATACCAATAGAATTTAGACAATCCTTCTGGGCTACCCCCATTGCTGTTGTAAAGATAAAAACCATGTACGGTTGCGCCGACAAAAACATCCCCCACCACTTGAACATGAGTGGCCTCCGGGATCACAAGTTTAGCCTTGATTTTTTTCATAGCGTTCTCCAAGCACTTCATAGGGCGTAGTTGGATGTAACAATGAGAGGGTGCTTCGAATGCAAATCTTCGTTACAAAGACCAAGGTCGCTTGCAAATAACCCGCGCAAGCGCGGGTTATAAGGTTCATCCAAGCGGCTGTTTTTACGTATCGTGCTCCCGAGGGTCGTAATGTTGGTTTTTTACATTGCCGCCCCATAACACATAAGTGTCATCGGTGCGTCGCGCAGCAAACGAGGGATCGATGTGCACAGGTCTTGGTGGTGGCGGTGGAGGCGGTGGTGGAGGTGGCGGCCGAGGTGGAGGATCGGGCTGCTTCACATAGGGAAAACGCTTGATGGAATATAGCTCCACTACGTCACTGCGAACATGCTCGGCCAGTTCAGGCGGTATTTCTCCGGCATCCTCCATCGCCAGCGTAGCACCCCAGACTGAAACGGCCCCGACTGTGCCCCCCTGAGTGGTAATCACACCGTACGCCCCGTTGGTGCAGTACACGTCGCGGATCAAACTGGCCATCAATGTTTGCCGAAGTCCCTGGCTCATGACGGCCCCATGGCTAGGGTAGCCGTGCAGCACGATCGCATGAGTTCTTCCATCGTCGTGACGACTCAACAGAAAGAAACTGACATCGTTGGCATACACGCTGATATTGCCTTCCAGCACAATGGCGCGGGACGAAACGTTAGGGTGGTGCCTCGGCTTTTGCCCTTTGATAGGCGAGCGCTCTGGCTCCCCCGGCACGGCGAGAAGGTCCGTGGGCGATACGTTAGGATCCGCGCTGATCCTGAAGGCCTTCTCTATTTCCCGTTTCACGTTGTTGGGCAGTGGAGCACCACCATAAAGCGCTGCGCCCCACGACTCCGCCTGGCCTGAAGCATTGGCCATCAAGAAAGCCCAACGATTGGCCCTGCAAAGAATGATATTCCCACGAACAGCCAAGTCTGCCGCACCGGCCGACATGGTTCCGCCCTGGCCGGCTGCCCCCCAACTGTAGGCCCGACGAGGGTTTCGAGTGATGGCACAAAATGCGTTCTCGGCGGCAATCAGCGATTCAATGCCGCCCTCCTCAATAATTTTACCGTACTGGACAACTGGGATGACGCCACCACCACCGGGGTTCCCCCACGCTACGCAATCACCATTCTTGTCATCAATGGCGCAGAACGACATCGCCGTTGCCACAATCCGGGTGACAAACATTGCGTTGAGTCGTCTCCTGACGTCATCGGGGATGATGCCGCCGTTGTGAGGATGCCCCCAAGCGTAAACCTTACCGCCACTGGTTCGCACGGCAAATGCATCATCTGTCGCATAAATGGCCTCGGGTTGATCCCATACCAGCGCTGATTGAATCTCATCGGGCACAGTGGAAACGGGCCTGCCCACCGGGCCGATGGCAGCGATTCGGTTACTGGCACCCTGAGGGTTGCTATAAATGATCGCGAATGCACTTCTTGTACTGTAGACCGACCGTACGCCTTGCAGCGGCGGAAGGGTTGGTGGAATGGTGGGCCCCCACATCAACAACTGGTTGGTACCGCCCAATGGAATGAGCGCTGCGAAACTCACCTCTGAAGAAAACAACTTGATTGCCTTGTTGTTTTTCAGAAAGTTCACAATCTCCGGTGGCACCGGCAAACCCCAGCCTGTCTGACCTTCCAGATGAACGTCACCCGTAGTAGGCTCGAGCAGCGCAAACACCCCGCCCGTAGAAACGAACAGCCGATCCGCAGGCTCCGGAACGTGAAAGGAAAAGTTGCCGCGCTGCTTCAGGAAACACCACTCATTTTCATCGTCCGATATATTCTGAAAGCCTGAGATAACTTTATAGGTTTCAGAAAAACGCTCAATACCTCGCGTACCGTCAGACGCAACAGGAATGACCGAAAACTGCAAATACTTACCGCCATCCGCGGCTCTTAGTTTCAAGTCCACCTGGCCTTCTTTTTCAAGTCGTTCGCCGTTGAGATGCCAATAAAACTCAGACAATCCCTCTGGGCTGCCACCGGCGTTACTGTAGATATAAAACCCTCGCACGGTAGCGCTGACATGCACATCACCCAAAATCAGAACCTGGGTTGCTTCCGGCACAGTGTCGGTAGATTCAGTTATTTTCATAATACCCTCCAACTAGGCAGGTTAGGCACGTTGAGAGTCTTAAGGCCTGACCCCGTTTGCGCCTACCATTACAGACTCCAACCAGGAGTCTCTTTCAGTCCTTTTGGATTTACGGTTTTGTGGGATCAATATGTTCATTCGGAATAAGCAATGTGCCTCCCCAATTGACCCATGTGTCATTGCCAAGCCTTGCAGAGAAGGCGCCTTGCCGACCAATATTTGGGTTATAGGGGGGCATCTGTTGGATGGAATAGAGTTCTTTAATCTGCGCTCGCAAATGCGGTTGAAGCAGATCAGGTATCTGCCCTGCTTCCTGCTGAGCATTATTGGCGCCGAACGCGACGACGGCCCCGGTGACCCCTCCCTGATTGGTGATCATTGCGTAGGCACCGTTCGTGCAATACACATCGGTGATTTGACTGGCCATCAACACTTGACGGGTCGCCGAAGGCATCGCCCCGCCATACCCTGCATGGCCCCACGTAATCAAATCAATCGTTACACCACCATTGCCCTTGCTCGACAGGAAAAAACTCGAGTCATTCGAGCTCAACGTGACATCGCCCAACTGAGTCACAAGATGGGTCAGACTGACGCGCTGCTTGCCGATGCTATGGCAGACACAGGCGGTGTCAGACGTGTGCGACCGCTGTGGATTTACATTGGCCACCTGCAATTTTTCGAACACCGCCCGCACACGCTCCTTCGCACCGCTGGCTTCAAGCACTTCGCCCGCATCTACGACTGCGAACGACTCCTCTGAGTCCGCGGTGCCCTCGGCAGTGGGCGTGTTTCCGCCCATGCCATTGACGCCCCAGGCCGCAATACCGCCGCCATCGTTAACAATGCAAAACGCATATGCCGTACTTGCACACATCACGATATAGCCGCGGGCGGCCAGTATCCGGGCCTCTTCGCTCATTACCCCACCATAGGGGCCGCCCCAACTCAACGCGGTTGCGCGTCGCTTGGTAATCACGACAAAAGAGTCACGATTGGCAACCACATGTTGTGCCCCCTCACCATCCAGAATTTTTTCCAAGTCAGCCGCGGAGATTGCGCCACCGCTGTTGGCCGGCCCCCAAGTTACAACGGTGCTAACGGTAGGATCACCAATGCGTACCGCACCGATCGCGCAAAAAGCGCCTGCTGTGGAAACAATTCGGGTGACGTTTATCTGATCCAACTCTTTTCGCTTGTTCTGATCGAAGGTACCTCCCGCTGCTGGGCTCCCCCACGCGTAAACCCGCCCGCTTTCGGTGAGAACCGCGAAGGCCGCCGCAGTACTGTAGATAGCCTTGGGTTGATCAAAGAACAAAAACTTTTGTATATCGTCAGGTACGCCTCCGCCGTTGGCAACGCTTCCGAACGCACCAATCCTGTTTTTACCCGGCGGCGGATTATCATAAATCCAGGCAATTGCCGACTCATTGCAATACACGTATTTAATATTGCTCAAATCCAAATCATGGGGGATAGGCCCGATATTCTGTCCCCACAGGAGCAATTGGTTTGCAGTGCCGACCACCGGCACCAACGCAGCAAAGTCCTTTGCGGTTGAAAACATCCGAGTGGCAGGATTATTGTTCAGGTACTGAGCTATTTCTGCTGGCGGGATACCACCAGAATCGTTGCGTCCCTTCACGAAGATACTTTGCGTGGTACCACTCATCCACGCGAATGCGCCCGAAGTGGAGTTTACGATTCGATCATTGGGTTCGTTTCGATACAAGGAAAAGGCACCGTACTGCTTAATGAAACTACTATTGCTTTCCTCTTCCGAAATATTTTGATAGCCACTGACGATGGTTTTAACTTGCGAATACACTTCATTACCGCTAACCCCTGAAGCGGAGACAGGCGTGACTGCAAATCGGACTTGTTGCCCAATCATACCTTGCGTAATAGTGAGGTCGAGATTTTTCGTAAGAGGCCCCGGGGCTTCGCCCACATACCAGCGGTACAGTGACCGCCCTTCTTCCGCTTCGCCTCCTGTCGCATTGTATTTATAACTTCCGCGTACCGTGCCTCCGGGCATATTTTCGCCAATAATAGTGACATGGGTTGCGATGGGAACCGAAAAAGTAGTTTTGCTCATGATCTTCTCCTCCAACGTTGCTTGACCCCACTAGTTGGCGCGTGTTGACATAACCCGTCTACTGTCAGAAGTAACAGGTAAGTGAACCTTCCGTCCGATTTCGGTGACACACTGCCAAGCGCCGCGCACCGCTGATTAATCAAACGTTAATGCAGCAGACTCACCCTCTTCTTTTTATCTTTGGAGAAGCCCATCGTGAATTTGCACACAGTTTCTCTCACTGGCCTGCTACTCGTTGGCACAGCGCCGGCATTCGCCGAATCCCCCGCCTATGGTCCTGAACTCCAAGGCTTCCAATACCCCCACCCCCTCCAACACTTCGCCTTCCAATCCCAAGGCAAATCCCTGCAAATGGGCTACATGGACGTCCCCGCCACCGGTACTCCAAACGGTCGCAGCGTGGTGCTGATGCACGGCAAGAACTTCTGCGGCGCCACCTGGGAAGGTTCGATCAAGGCGCTGAGTGACGCCGGTTACCGCGTCATCGCCCCAGACCAGATCGGCTTTTGCACCTCCAGCAAGCCCGACCACTACCAGTACAGCTTCCAGCAACTGGCGACCAACACCCATCAACTGCTGGAAAAGCTCGGCATTCAAAAGGCCACGGTGATCGGCCATTCCACCGGCGGCATGCTCGCCACACGCTATGCGCTGATGTACCCCCAGCAAACCGAACAGTTGGGGCTGGTGAACCCCATTGGGCTGGAAGACTGGAAAGCCCTCGGCGTGCCTTACCAGAGCGTCGACCAGTGGTACCAGCGCGAGCTGAAACTGAGCGCCGACGGTGTACGCAACTATGAGCGAAACACCTATTACGTGGGGCGCTGGAAACCTGAATACGAGCGCTGGGTAGACATGCTCGCCGGCTTGAACAAAGGCCCGGGGCATCTTCAGGTTGCCTGGAACTCGGCGTTGATTTACGACATGATCTTCACCCAACCGGTGTACTACGAGTTCAAGGACTTGCAGGTGCCCACCCTGCTGCTGATCGGCACCAGCGACACCACCGCTATCGGCAAAGATGTGGCGCCGGCGGCGGTCAAGGCCAAAATTGGTCATTACGAGGTACTGGGCAAGCAGGTGGCCAAGCTGATTCCCCGCGCCACGTTGGTGGAGTTCCCCGGCCTGGGCCATGCGCCCCAGATGGAAGAGCCGGAACAGTTTCATAAAGCCCTGTTGCAGGGGTTGAACGCCCTCTAATTCAACCTTTTCGAGGCCCGCGTGTATGTCGATACAGATCGCAGTGTTGGATGACTGGCAAAACGTGGCCAGCGACGTGGTGGATTGGTCGACGCTGGGCAGCGTAGGCAAGGTGCATTTTCTCAACGACTACCCCGCCGATACCGCCACCATGATCGAGCGCTTGAAAGGGTTCGAGGTGATTTGCCTCATGCGCGAACGCTCAACCTTTGACAAAGCCCTGCTGCAAGGGCTGCCCAAGCTCAAATTGCTGGTGACCGGCGGCATGCGCAATGCCGCCATCGACCTTCCCGCAGCCAAGGCCCTGGGCATCCAGGTGTGCGGCACCGACAGCTATAAACACGCCGCACCGGAACTGACCTGGGCCTTGATCATGGCCTCTACACGCAACCTGCTCGCCGAAGCCAACTCACTGCGTGCGGGCGGATGGCAGGTCGGTCTGGGCGGCGATCTGCATGGCAAGACCTTGGGCATTCTGGGGCTGGGCAGCATTGGCCAGAAAGTCGCAAAGTTCGCCCAGGTCTTTGGTATGCGGGTGATTGCCTGGAGTGAAAACCTCACACCGGAGCGTGCGGCTGAATCGGGGGTGACCTGGGTCAGCAAGCGCGAGCTGTTTGAGCAGGCGGATATTCTGACCATCCACCTGGTGCTCAGCGAGCGCAGCCGTGGCCTGGTGGATGCGCAAGCCTTGGGCTGGATGAAACCCACCGCGCGGCTGGTGAACACCGCACGCGGGCCGATTGTGGATGAGCAGGCGCTGGTGCAAGCGTTACGCAGCGGTCGTCTGGCCGGGGCGGCGCTGGATGTATATGCCCAGGAACCGCTGCCGGCTGACCATCCGTTTCGCCACTTGCCCAATGTACTGGCGACGCCACACGTGGGGTATGTGAGCGAGCAGAATTACCGGCAGTTCTATCAGCAGATGATCGAAGATATCCAAGCCTGGGCCAAGGGTGTGCCCATTCGCGGGCTCACCTGACGCACCACTTTAGTGCGTTATTTGACCCTGTCTTTTGGTAGGAGCGAGCTTGCTCGCGAAAAACGCCAACGATAACGCGGTCATTCTGGTTTTACTCGGCGGCCTTTGGTTTTTCGCGAACAAGCTCGCTCCTACAGAGGCAGGGCGGTATATCGATAAAAGTTTTTTGTCCTACAAAATCGGCTTGAAAACCCAGCAGGCGCTGGGATCTGTCCTAGACTCATGACCGATGGGTCCGTTCCAAAACAAAAACCCCGCAAAAAATCTAAACTTTCGAAACCTGCCGCTGGTCAAGTTTTAGGTAAGGGCGAGCACGCGCGCTTCAGGCCGAATGCCCGCTCATCCAATCTTTTTAAGCCGACGTTGCAACTGGCATACGCCTTGCCAGCTTGTATAGCGCTTGTGTGCCTGGCCGCAGGATGCGGTCACTCGGAGCCGATGGCAGCGGGCCATTAGCCAACCAACAGATGGGAGTGCATTATGATCAGTGCCGCAGTAGATACTCAGGGAGAGCGTTTTAGTCAGCCGGCAGGAGGGCCAAAGTCTTTGGCCGACCTGCCCAACACTGTGCGGCCGGTCGTGAGTCAGAATCCGAATCGAAAGAAAGTCTTGTTTGTCACCTCCGAGTTCGCGGACTTGGTGAAAACCGGTGGCCTGGGCGACGTCTCCGCTGCCCTGCCCCGCGCCATGGCTCACCTGCATGATGTGCGAGTACTCATTCCGGGTTACCCGCAAGTGATGGAAAGCGACAACCCGATTCATATCGTCGGTGAACTGGGCGGCCACGCTGCGTTGCCACCGTGCAAGATCGGGCGCATGGACCTCAAGGACGGCCTGGTCATCTACGTGCTGATCTGCCCCGAACTGTATGAGCGTGAAGGCACGCCCTACGGCGCCAACAATGGTCGCGACTGGCCAGACAACCATATCCGCTTCGCCCGTCTGGGCCTGGCCGCCGCCGACATGGCCGCCAACCTCGCGCAAATCCACTGGTGCCCGGACCTGGTGCATGCCCATGACTGGCCTGCGGGCCTGGCTCCGGCGTACATGCACTGGCGTGGGTCGCGCACGCCAACCCTGTTCACCATTCATAACCTGGCCTACCAGGGCGTGGTCAGCCTGGCCTCGACGCCAGAGCTGGGCATTCCGCCCCATGCCCTGCAACAAGAAGGCATGGAGTTCTACGGCAAGATGTCGTTTCTCAAGGCGGGCATGGCGTATTCCAGCCATATCACCACCGTGAGCGCCACCTACGCCCAGGAGATCACCACCCCGGAATTCGGTTGCGGCCTGGATGGATTCCTCGCCAGCAAGACCCAGCAAGGTCTGCTCAGCGGCATTCCCAACGGTATCGACGAAAGCTGGGAGACGTCCACCGACACGCATCTGATCCACAACTTCAATATCGGCGACTGGGAAGGTAAGGCTATCAACGCCGCCCATGTGCGCGAGTTGTTTGGGCTGCAGCCATCCAGTGGCCCGCTGTTCGCTGTGGTCTCGCGCCTGGTCTACCAGAAAGGCCTGGACCTGACCGAAGCCGTCGCCAGTTTCATCGTCGAAAACGGCGGCCAGATTGCGATCATCGGCCGTGGCGAGCCGGAAGAAGAACAGGCCATGCGCGAATTGGCACTGCGCTTCCCGGGCCAGGTGGGGGTACGTATCGGCTTCAACGAGACCGATGCGCGCCGCATGTTCGCCGGCAGCGATTTCCTGCTGATGCCGTCACGCTATGAACCCTGCGGCCTGAGCCAGATGTATGCGCAGCGCTTCGGCTCGTTGCCGGTGGCGCGTAACACCGGCGGGCTGGCGGACACCATTGAGGATGGCGTCACCGGCTTCCTGTTCAATGAATCCACCGTGCAAAGCTACGAAGAGGCGCTGCGCCGCGCCTTCAAGGTGTTCGCCTTCCCCGGTCTGCTCAACGCCATGCGCAGCCGTGCCATGACCCAGCCGTTCAACTGGTGCCAGGCCGTGGAACCCTACGCCGAGCTCTATGAACGACTGGTGGCCAAGGCATTGGGAAAATCGAACAAGTAACGACTGGAACAACTAAGGGAGGTCTTCATAGATGCCGTCAAGGACTCTGGAAACCTGGCCCCACGGCGCAATCATGCTGGACGCGCACCGCACGCGCTTTGCGTTATGGGCGCCAGACGCATTTTATGTCAGCGTTGAATTGGAACAGGGTAAAACCATCGTCATGCTTCCCCAGACCGGTGGTTGGTTCGAAGTCGAAGTCGCGTGCCCTGCCGGCACGCTTTACCGCTTTAATATCGATGGCGAAAATACGGTGCCCGACCCCGCTTCCAGGGCCCAGGCGCTGGATGTGCATGGGTGGAGCCGAGTAGTCGACCCCCTCGCCTATGAATGGCGCCACAGCCAGTGGCAGGGTCGCCCGTGGCACACGGCGGTGATCTACGAACTCCACGTCGGCGCCATGGGCGGCTACGCTGCCGTCGAGAAACACCTGCCCCGCCTGGCTGAACTAGGCGTCACCGCAGTTGAATTGATGCCTTTGGCGCAATTCCCCGGCGAACGCAATTGGGGCTATGACGGCGTGCTGCCCTATGCGCCCCACGCCACCTACGGCACTCCCGAGCAACTCAAGCAACTGATCGACAGTGCCCACGGCCACGGTTTGGCCGTGATCCTCGATGTGGTCTACAACCACTTCGGCCCCGACGGCAATTACCTGGGCCAGTACGCCCAGGGGTTCTTCCAGGAGGACGTGCACACCCCCTGGGGCGCTGGTATTGATTTCGAGCGCCGTGAAGTGCGGGATTTCTTCCTCGATAACGCCCTGATGTGGCTGCTCGAATACCGCTTCGACGGCCTGCGCCTGGATGCCGTGCACGCCATTGACAACCCCGGGTTTCTACAGGAACTGGCACAACGGGTACGCCAGCAGGTGGACGGCGGACGCCACGTGTGGCTGATGCTGGAAAACGAACTGAACCAGGCCAGCCTGTTGCAGCACGATTTCGACGCCCAATGGAATGACGACTTTCATAATGTGCTGCACGTACTGCTCACCGGTGAAACCGACGCTTACTACAGCGATTTTGCCGAGCAGCCCACCGCCAAGCTGGCGCGCTGCCTGGCCGAGGGGTTCATCTACCAGGGCGAAACGACACGCCATGGTCATGCACGGGGCGAACCCAGTGCGGAACTGCCCCCCAGCGCCTTCGTCGCATTCCTGCAGAACCACGACCAGGTTGGCAACCGCGCTCTGGGCGAACGCCTGCACCAGTTGTGTTCGCCCCAGGCCCTGAAAGCCGCGACCGCCCTGCTGCTGCTGTGCCCCATGATCCCGATGCTGTTCATGGGCGACGAAGTAAATGCCGCCGAGCCCTTCCTGTTTTTTACCGACCATCATGGCGAACTGGCCGAGGCGGTGCGTGAGGGGCGGCGCAATGAATTTGCCGACTTCGCGGCGTTTCACGACCCCGAGCAACGCCAGCGCATCCCCGACCCCAACGCGCTGCAAACCTTTTTACAGTCGGTGCCCTCCTTCGTCGAGAACGACCACACCCAGCTCTACCGTCACCTGCTGAGCCTGCGTCACACACACGTGGTGCCGCACTTGCCCGGCACGGTGGCCCTGGGCGCGCAGGTGCTGGCTGACCATGCCGTCACCGCGCGCTGGCGTCTGGGCAACGGCCGTGTGCTGCAGATCGACCTGAACCTGAGTGAACAGCCCCTGGATCATCCGGCACCCCACCCGATTATTTTCCAAACGCCTGCCCAGCAAGGTGCGCACTTACCGCCCTTGAGCGCACGCGTTTGCTTATCCCCTGTTGGAGACATTCTTTGAGCGAAGCGAACCTGGAAATTCTCGCCAGCCGCGCAGGCCTGGCCGTCGATTGGATCGATGCCAACGGTCGCCCGCAGCATGTAAAGCCTGATGCCCTGCGCGCCGTGCTCAAAGGCCTTGGGCACCCGGCCGACAGCGATGCCGAGATCGACGCCAGCCTGCAGCAACTTGAGCAGGCGCAGCAAGACACCCACCTGCCGCCGTTGATGACCACCGACAGTGGCGCGGGCCTGGACCTGGCGCGTTATTTCGCCCCCGATACCCCATGTCGCGTCAGCCTGGAAGGCGGCGGAACCCTGGAACTGCGCCTGGACGGCGAGGCTGTGCTGCCCGGCGTGATCGCCCTGGGCTACCACCAGGTGCATATCGACGGGCAAACCTTCACCCTGGCCGTCGCTCCCAGCCACTGCTACAGCGTGGCCGACGCGGTCGACAGCCAACCCGCTCGTGCCTGGGGCCTCAGCGCCCAACTCTATGCCTTGCGCCGCCTCGGCGATGGCGGTTTTGGCGACACCCTGGCTCTGGAGCACCTGGTGCGTTCCGCCGCCGAGCGCGGCGCCGACGCTGTGGCGATCAGCCCGATGCACGCGATGTTCAGCGCCGACACCGAGCGTTTCAGCCCTTATTCACCCTCCAGCCGCCTGTTTCTCAACAGCCTGTATGCTTCGCCGGCGTGCATCCTCGGTGAACGTGAGGTGCGCAACGCCATCGAAGCTGCCGGGTTGGCTGACGAGTTGCATGCCCTGGAACAGCTCCCGCTGATCGACTGGCCGGCCGCCGCCAAGGCCAAGCAACGCCTGCTGCGCACACTGTATGAAGACTTCCGCCACGGCGCGCATCCCCAGCATGCCGACTTCCAAAGCTTCCGCCAGACCGGCGGCGAAGCCCTGGAAAACCACTGCCGCTTCGAAGCCATACAGGCCCAGCGTGCTGCCGCCGGTGAGGACCTGGACTGGCGCCAATGGCCCGAAGCCTGGCGCACGCCGCAAAGCCCGGCCCTGGCGCAGTTCGCCGAGGAAAACCGCGACGAAATCGGCTATTTCGCCTTCACCCAATGGCTGATCGCCCGTAGCCTTGAGCGCGCGCAACAAGCCGCCCGTGGCAGCGGCATGGGCATCGGCCTGATCGCCGACCTGGCGGTGGGTGCCGATGGCGGCGGTAGCCAGGCCTGGAGCCGTCAAGACGAACTGCTGGCCGACCTGACCGTGGGCGCGCCACCGGACATTCTCAACCGCGCAGGCCAAGGTTGGGGGATCTCTGCCTTTTCCCCAGAGGGCCTCAAGCGCAATGGCTTTCGCGCCTTTATCGAAATGCTGCGAGCCAACTTCGCCCATGCCGGCGGCTTGCGCATCGACCATGTGATGGGCCTGCAACGCCTGTGGGTGATCCCCCTGGGTGCATCACCCCGCGAAGGCGCCTATTTGTATTACCCGGTGGACGACCTGCTGCGTTTGCTCGCCTTGGAATCGCACCGCCACCAGGCCATCGTCCTCGGTGAAGACCTGGGCACCGTGCCTGAGGGCCTGCGCGAAAAGCTCAGCGCCCGCTCGATCCTGGGTATGCGTGTGCTGCTGTTCGAACAGAACCATGACGGCCAGTTCAAGCCCATCCTCGATTGGCCCGACAACGCCTTGGCCACCACCAGTACCCACGACTTGCCGACCCTCAATGGCTGGTGGCACAGCCGCGATATCGAATGGAATATCCAGCTGGGCCTGATCGATGCGCCCACCGTGGACCAATGGAGCGAACACCGCCTGCGCGAACGCCAGGCACTGCGCCAAGCCTTGAGCCAGGACCCGCAGAACTTCATCGATGAGATCCGCAACGACACCGACCATATGATCGACGCCAGCGTGCGCTACCTGGGCCATACCCGCGCGCCCCTGGTGTTGTTGCCCCTGGAAGATGCTTTGGGCATCGAGGAGCAAGCCAACCTGCCGGGCACCCTCGACACCCACCCCAATTGGCGCCGCCGCTTGCCCGGCGAAGCCGCCAGCCTGCTCGACAATGACAGCGCCGCGCGTCGCCTCGAACTGCTGGCCGTGGCGCGCAACCAAGCCTATGAGCGTGACCGATGAACGCACTGCCCCTGCGCGCCACCCAGCGCCTGCAATTTCATAAAGGTTTTACCCTCGATGACGCGGTGCCACTGGTGCCGTACTTTGCCCAACTGGGCATCAGCCACCTGTATGCTTCACCACTGTTAAGCGCCCGCGCAGGCTCCATGCACGGCTACGATGTGGTAGACCCGACCCGCGTCAACCCAGAGCTGGGTGGCGAAGCGGCGTTGCGTCGCCTGGTCAGCGCGCTGCGTGAGCACGACATGGGCTTGATCCTCGATATCGTCTCCAACCATATGGCCGTGGGCGGCGCGGATAACCCTTGGTGGCTCGACCTGCTGGAGTGGGGCCGCCTGAGCCCCTACAGCGAGTTTTTCGACATCCAGTGGCACTCCCCCGACCCGCTGCTCAAGGGCCAGTTGCTGATGCCCTTCCTCGGCAGCGATTACGGCGAAGCCTTGCAGAACGGCACGCTCCCGCTCAAGTTCGATGCCGCCCAGGGGAGTTTCTACGTCGAGCATTACGAACACCGTTTTCCGATTTGCCCCAGGGACTACGGCCTGATCCTGGGCAACGATGAGTTACTCAAACCGCTGGCCGAACGTTTCGCCGCCCTCGCCTATCAGCACGACGCCTACGCCGAAGCCACCACGCTCAAACAAGCCTTGGCCGAACGCGCCAGCGAGCTGCTACCCGCTATTGAACAACGCCTGGCCGCATTCGACAGTCGCCAGCCCGAGGGCTTCGAGCGCCTGCATCACCTGCTGGAACAACAGACTTATCGCCTGGCCAGTTGGCGCACCGCCGCGGACGACATCAACTGGCGGCGCTTCTTCGACGTCAATGAATTGGGCGGCCTGCGGGTCGAACGCACGGCGGTGTTCGAAGCCACCCATGGCAAGATTTTCGAGCTGATCAGCGCTGGGCTGGTCGACGGGCTGCGCATCGACCATATCGACGGCCTGGCTGACCCGCGTGGCTATTGCCGCAAATTGCGTCGGCGTGTGGACGCGCTGTCACCCGAGCGCCACTTGCCGATCTTCGTCGAAAAGATCCTTGGCGAAGGCGAAACTTTGCGTGAAGACTGGCAGGTGGACGGCACTACCGGCTACGAGTTCATGGACCAGTTGTCCTTGCTGCAACACCATCCCGAAGGTTTTGCACCGCTGGCCGAGATGTGGACGCGTCACAGCGAACGGCCTTCAGCCTTCAGCGAAGAAGCGCGGCTGGCGCGCCAGCAGATCCTCAATGGTTCGTTGGGCGGCGACTTCGAAAGCGTGGCCCAGGCGCTGCTGCAAGTGGCCCGCGATGACGTGATGACCCGCGACCTGACCCTGGGCGCCATCCGCCGGGCCCTGCAGGAACTGATTGTGCATTTCCCGGTGTACCGCACCTATATCAGCGCCAAGGGCCGCAGTGCGGCCGACGACAAGGTGTTCCAGCAGGCCATGGAGGGTGCACGCAGTACCCTCAACGAAGGCGACTGGCCGGTGCTCGACCATCTGGAACAATGGTTGGGTGGTCAGCCCTGGCGCAATCGCCCGGTAGGCCGGGCGCGCAAGATGCTCAAGCATGCCTGCGTGCGCTTCCAGCAACTGACCTCGCCCGCCGCCGCCAAGGCTGTGGAAGACACCGCCTTCTATCGTTCGGCGGTGTTGTTGTCGCGCAACGATGTGGGTTTCAGTACCGAGCAATTCAGTGCGCCGTTGGCAGATTTCCATGCGGCCAATCAACAACGCCTGAAGACCTTCCCCGGCAACCTGCTGGCCACCGCCACCCACGACCACAAACGCGGCGAAGACACCCGTGCGCGCCTGGCGGTACTCAGCGAGTGCGCCTCCTGGTATGCCGAACAGGTCGAGCACTGGCGCCGCCTGGCCGAGCCTTTGCGCGAGAGCGCCGAGAGCCCCTCGGCGGGTGATGAACTGATTCTTTATCAGGTGCTGCTGGGCAGTTGGCCGCTGGAGCCCAACCCCGATCTGGAGGCGTACCAGCAACGCCTGTGGCAGTGGCAGCAAAAAGCCCTGCGCGAGGCCAAGTTGCAGAGCAGTTGGAGCGCGCCCAACGAGGCTTACGAACAGGCGGTGGAAGCGTTCCTCAAGCGCCTGCTGCTCAGTGAGGCCGGTGCGCCGCTGCGCAGTGCGTTGGACAGCGCTGCGCAGGCCATCGCCCCCGCCGGCGCCCTGAATGGGCTGGCGCAGACCTTGCTTCATCTGACCGTGCCGGGTGTGCCGGATATTTACCAGGGCGATGAGTTCTGGGACTTCAGCCTGGTCGACCCGGACAACCGGCGCCCGGTGGACTTCGCTGCGCGGCAACGTGCATTGCAGGCACCACCGGACATCGGCGAACTGTTGTTCAACTGGCGCGACGGGCGTATCAAACAGGCAGTGATCGCCCAGGTACTGGGCCTGCGTAAAGCCTGCCCCGAGCTGCTGCGCCATGGCAGCTATACACCGCTGGAAGTGCTGGGCCAGCACGCGGAACGCGTGGTTGCGTTCTACCGTGAACATCAGGGCAGGCAGTTGCTGGTGGTGGTGCCGCGCTGGTCTTATCCGCTGCTTGAAAACGGGATGTTTCCCCAGATCAATGCCCAGGTTTGGGGCGATACGCGGGTGAAATTACCGTTCGCCGCCCCTGCACAAAACTGGAAGGGACTTTTTCAAACGGGCGTAGTCACACCCAACAAGGAGCTGTTGATCAGCGCTGCCCTGGGGGATCTCCCGGTCAATGTCTTTATCAATCCTGATAATCAAGAAAGCTGAAAATTTTCTGTGAGGAGTTTGTGATGAGTAAAGAAGACAAACGCATTCGCGAACTGGCGCATCAGATCTGGGAGTCTGAAGGCAAGCCTGATGGCGCCCATGATCGCCACTGGGAGATGGCGCGCAAGCTGGCGGAAGCCGAGGCGCTGACGCCGAGCAAGCCTAAACCGGCCGCCAAGCCGAAAACCGCGCCCAAGGCTGCGGCAAAGCCCAAACCTGCTGCGCCTGCCGCCGCCAAACCTGCGGCGAAGAAACCCGCCGCCCCGAAGAAGTCCAAACCGCCCGCCCCATGATTTCTCGGGCCTGCAGCACGCATTGCGCGCTGCAGACCCTTTTCCGTCCAAGCCATGCGCTGAAGCACCGTCAGTACGGCGGCGTTCGGCCCAAAAAAAGACCCCTTGCAGGAGCAACTCGATGAGCAAACCCGACAACACCACAGCGACGCCGGTTCATGAGCCGTCGCGGATCCGTGAAGGTTTGCCCTTCCCCCTCGGCGCCACCTGGGATGGCCTGGGTGTGAATTTTGCGCTGTTTTCCGCCAACGCCACCAAGGTGGAGCTGTGCCTGTTTGACGATACCGGCGAGGTTGAGCTGGAACGCATCGAACTGCCCGAATACACCGATGAAATCTTTCATGGCTACCTGCCCGATGCTCACCCCGGGCTGATTTACGGTTATCGCGTATACGGCCCCTATGACCCGGCCAATGGTCATCGCTTCAACCACAACAAGCTGTTGATCGACCCCTACGCCAAGCAACTGGTGGGCGAACTCAAATGGTCCGAAGCGCTGTTTGGCTACACCATCGGCCACCCGGACGACGACCTCAGTTTCGATGAGCGCGATAGTGCGCCCTTCGTGCCCAAGTGCAAGGTCATCGACCCGGCGCACACCTGGGGTAACGACCAACCGGTACGAGTGCCGTGGGACCGCACGATCATCTACGAAACCCACCTGCGCGGCATCAGCATGCGTCATCCTTCGGTCGGCGAGTCGGTGCGGGGGACCTGCGCCGGTTTGATGGAAGATGACGTGCTCAAGCATATCCGTCAGTTGGGCATTTCCTCGGTCGAGCTGTTGCCCGTGCACGCCTTCGTCAACGACCAGCATCTGCTGGAAAAAGGCATGACCAACTATTGGGGCTATAACAGCATTGCGTTCTTCGCCCCTGACCCGCGCTACCTGGCCAGCGGCAAGATCGCCGAGTTCAAGGAGATGGTCGCGCACCTGCATGAGCAGAAGCTGGAAGTGATTCTGGACGTGGTCTACAACCACACTGCCGAAGGCAACGAGCGCGGCCCGACCCTGTCGATGCGCGGCATCGACAACGCCTCCTACTACCGGCTGATGCCCGACGACAAGCGTTTCTACATCAACGATTCCGGCACCGGCAATACCCTGGATCTGAGCCACCCGTGCGTGCTGCAAATGGTCACCGACTCCCTGCGCTACTGGGCCACCGAGATGCACGTGGACGGCTTCCGCTTCGACCTGGCGACCATCCTCGGTCGCTACCGCGACGGGTTCGATGAGCGCCACAGTTTCCTCGTGGCTTGCCGCCAGGACCCGGTGCTGCGCCAGTTGAAACTCATCGCCGAACCCTGGGACTGCGGCCCCGGTGGCTACCAGGTGGGCAACTTCCCACCAGGCTGGGTGGAATGGAACGACCGCTTCCGCGACACCGTGCGTGCGTTCTGGAAAGGCGACGATGGCCAACTCGCCGATTTCGCCGGGCGCATGACCGCCTCGGGCGAGATGTTCAACCACCGCGGGCGCAGGCCGTACAGCTCGGTGAACTTCATCACCGCCCACGACGGCTTCACCCTGCACGACCTGGTGTCGTACAACGACAAACACAATGAGGCCAACGACGAAAACAACCAGGACGGCAGCAATAACAACCTGTCCTGGAACCACGGTGTCGAAGGCCCTACCGACGACCCGGAGATCAACGCGCTGCGCCTGCGCCAGATGCGCAACTTCTTCGCCACTTTGCTGCTCGCCCAAGGCACGCCAATGATCGTCGCCGGGGACGAGTTCGCTCGCACTCAACACGGCAACAACAATGCCTATTGCCAGGACAGCGAGATCGGCTGGGTCAACTGGGACCTGGACGATGACGGCAAGGCCCTGCTCAAGTTCGTCAAGCGCCTGATCAAGCTGCGCCTGGCGTACCCGATCCTGCGGCGCGGGCGTTTCCTGGTGGGCGACTACAACGAAGACATCGGCGTGAAGGACGTCACCTGGCTCGCGCCGGATGGCAACGAAATGACCACCGAGCAATGGGAAGACAGCCAGGGCCGCTGCCTGGGCATGCTGATGGATGGCCGCGCCCAGGAAACCGGGATTCGTCGTGCCGGGGCCGACGCCACGCTGCTGCTGGTGGTCAACGCCCATCACGATCAGGTCAATTTCCGCCTGCCGCCGGTGCCGGAGGGCGAGTTCTGGACATGCCTGCTCGACACCAACGACCCGGCTGTGCGTGGCCAGGAACGCTTTGATTTCGAGCATGAGTACGCGGTCACCGCTCGCTCGCTGCTGCTGTTTGAACTGCAGCACGAAGGCGAGGTGTGAGATGGCGTTGCACGGTTTCCTTCAGGGCTACCGGGGCTACGCCGACACGCAAGCCCTGGGGAATGCGCTGAGGGCCCTTCAAGAGGAAGGCCTTGATCAACTGCCGCTGCCGGGCAGCGGCCATACCCTCGCCCGCCTGAGCCAATTGGCCCAGGTGGCCGGGCATGACCTGCGCCTGTGCAAGTTGTTCGAAGGCCATACCGATGCGCTGGCGATCATTGCCGAACTCGACAGTCCCTTGCCGCCGCTGGGCAGCACCTGGGGCATGTGGGCGGCCGAGCCGCCGACCGCCAAGGTGCGCGTGCGTCGCGACGGGCAGCAATTGCTCGTCGAGGGGCGCAAAGCCTGGTGTTCCGGTGCGGCGGTGGTCAGCCATGGTTTGCTGACGGCCTGGGACGAAGAGGACCGCCAGCAGTTGGTGGCCGTGGCGATGGATCAACCGGGCATCACGGTGACGAATGAGGGTTGGAAGGCGGTGGGCATGGCGGCGACCGGTAGCGTCGACATCCTGTTCAGCGCCGCCAGGGGATTTGCCGTGGGCGGCCCGGGGGACTATCTGTCCCGTCCGGGCTTCTGGCACGGTGGGATCGGCATTGCCGCATGCTGGTACGGCGCGGCACAACGCCTGGGTGAAGTGCTGCGTGCCCAATGTGCCAAGCGTGCGGAGCCTCATGCACTGGCCCACCTCGGCGCGGTCGACAGCGCCTTGAACAGCGCCGCCTGCGTGTTACGCGCCAGCGCCGCGCAGATCGACCGCGAGCCACGCGCCGATGCGCGGCAACTGGCGCAACAGACGCGTGCGTGTATCGAGGACACCGTCGAGCAAGTGATCCAGCATGTGGGCCGTGGGGTCGGCGCCGGGCCGTATTGCAAGGACCCGCACTTTGCCCAGTTGATGGCGGATTTGCCGGTGTATGTGCGGCAAAGCCATGCCGAACGCGACTTGGCCGCCCTCGGCGAACAGCTCGCCGGCGAGCCCACAGGGAGTTGGGCGCTATGAAGCCCAATCCGATTGTTGGCCAGGGCACACCGCTGAGCCACTGGCAAAACAGCGCACGATTGGCCGAGTTGCCCCACATCAGCGTGGCGCAGTTAGTGCCGCCAGGGCATCGAGCGGTGATCGTCGCCCCGCACCCGGATGATGAAGTGCTGGGCAGCGGCGGCTTGCTGCAAGGGTTGGCTGCGCTGGATCGCCCCATCCAGTTGATCTCCGTCACCGACGGCAGCGCCAGCCACCCTGGCTCCCGGCGCTGGCCCGTGGAGCGCCTGAGCGTAGTGCGCCCGCAGGAATCAGCCCAGGCCCTGCATCGCCTTGGCTTGCCGCTGCACAGTTTGAAATGGCTGCGCGGCGGGTTTGCCGACAGCCATGTGGCCGAGCGCGAAACCCAGCTCTGCGAATTTATCCAGCGCCACCTCAAGCCTAACGATGTGGTGTTCGCCACGTGGTGCGAGGATGGGCATTGCGACCATGAGGCCGTGGGCCGCGCCAGCGCCAAGGCAGCCAAGGCCGTCGGCGCAGTGTTGTGTGAACTGCCGGTATGGACCTGGCACTGGGCCACTGCCGGAGACCACAAGGTGCCCTGGCATCGGGCGCGCAAGATCCCGCTGACCGCCGAGCAAGTGGCGCGCAAACGCCATGCGATCCACGCCTTTGCCAGCCAATTGGAGGGCGACCCGCAAATCGGCCTGCCACCGGTGCTGGCGCCCTATGTGGTGGAGCGCTTGCTGCAACCTTTTGAGATGGTGTTCGTATGAGTGTGGCAACCCCCTACTTCGACCAGTTGTTTGCCGGCAATGACGACCCTTGGGCTTTTCGTCAGCGCTGGTACGAACAACGCAAGCGCGCCCTGACCTTGGCCGTGCTGACGCGGCTGCGCTATGCGTCGATATTCGAGCCGGGTTGTGCCAACGGCGAACTGAGTGCCGAGCTGGCGCCGCGTTGCGACCGCCTGCTGTGTTGCGACACCGCCACCGCTGCGATGCGTCTGGCACAGGCGCGGCTGGAGCATTTTCCTCATGCCCGCGTGGAGCAGCGTCGCCTGCCAGAACAATGGCCCGGCGGGCAATTCGAACTGATCGTATTGAGTGAGCTTTGTTATTACCTTGATGTCGATGATTTTAATCGTCTGATCGATTGCGCCCTCGCCGCCTTGACCGCGGACGGGCAAATTCTTGCCTGTCATTGGCGAGTGCCCATTGACGGTTGCCCGCAAACCGCCGAACAGGTGCACGCCGTGCTCCAACAGCGTCTGGGTGTAGCACCATTGGTGCAGTACCAGGACCCGGATTTCCTGCTCAACCTGTGGAGCCTCGATGGCACCTCGGTCGCTCGCCACGAGGGTTTACGATGATCGGTATTCTGATCCCGGCACATAACGAAGAAGCCCTATTGGATGATTGCCTGAGAGCTGCGCGGATCGCCGCCAACCACCCGGGCTTGCTGGGTGAAGCGGTACAGATTCTGGTAGTACTCGACAGTTGCAGCGATGCCAGCGCGGCGATTGCCCAGGCCCACGAGGTGCATTGCCTGCACGTGCAGGCCCGCAACGTCGGGCACGCCCGCGGCGTGGGTGCAGGGTACTTGCTGGAGCAAGGCGCGCGGTGGATTTCCTGCACCGACGCCGACAGCCGTGTCGCCCCTGACTGGTTGGTGGCCCAACTGGCCCAAGGTTGCGACGCGGTGTGCGGCACAGTCACCGTGGACGCCTGGAGCGAAGGCTTCGACCCGGCCGCGCAGATTCGCTATCAGCAGGCCTACCAGGCCCACGACGGGCATCGGCATATCCACGGTGCCAACCTGGGCGTGAGTGCCCGCGCCTACGTAGAGGCCGGTGGGTTTGAACCGCTGGAATGCCACGAGGATGTACAACTGGTACGTGAATTGGAGCGTTGCGGTGCCTCCATTGCCTGGAGCCATGCACCGCAAGTGGTGACCAGTGCGCGACTGGATTGCCGGGCTGAGGGTGGGTTCGGTGATTACTTGAAGAGCTTGATGCGGGCTGGGTAAAAACAAAATCGCAGGCAAGCCAGCTCCCGCAGGGATCCATGCCAGGCGCAGATTTTGTGGGCAACATAGACCCTCTGTGGGAGCTGGCTTGCCTGCGATGACGTCAGCCCAGCAAACATCGCATCAAAGTTGTGCAGATACCCATGCCTGTCTATGCTCCTAACGCCTCGCACAGCATTCCAGTATTGGCATGCCACGCACTCACCTCAGCGGAGCCTGCGGTGAAGACAAGAGCGTCGTTCCGTCAACGGAGCACGACCCGGTATCAACCGACAAGGATGTGACACCCCATGAAGCCTGCCTCCTTAAGCGAAGGCCGTCGCGGCCCCGCGCAAATCTGGAACACTGCGCCGCAGTTGGCGCAAACCCCCATCATCTCCCTGAACACCCTGGTACCGCCCGGCGCTCGCGTCGTGGTAATCGCACCCCATCCTGGCGATGAAGTGCTGGCGTGCGGCGGTTTGCTGCAACTGCTCAGCACCCACGAGCATCCGCTGCAATTGATCTCCATCACCGACGGCAGCGCCAGCCATCCCGGCTCTCAAGTATGGCCGGCCAGCCGTTTGAGCGTGGTGCGCCCCCAGGAAAGCGCCGAGGCCCTGCGCCGACTGGGCATGCCCTTGCACAGCCTGAAATGGATTCGTGGCGGATTTTGTGACGACGCCCTGGCCGCCCGTGAATCGCCGATGAGCCAATTCATCGCGCGCTACCTGCAACCCGGCGACGTGGTGTTTACCACCTGGCGCAACGACGGCAATGACGACCACGATGCCGTCGGCCGCGCGAGTGCCAGGGCGTGCAGCCTGGTAGGTGCCCAACTGTATGAACTGCCGATCTGGGCTTGGCATTGGCCGGCCCGGGAAAGCGCGGTAATGCCCTGGCAGCGTGCACGCAAGGTCCGCCTGGATACCTGGACCGTCGCGCGCAAGCTGCACGCCGCCCACGCCTACGCCAGCCAATTGGTGGGTGACCCGCAGATCGGCTTACCACCGATGCTCGCGCAGATATTGCTGGAGCGCATGCGCGAGCCCTACGAAATCCTGTTCACCTGACCACCACCCTGTAGGAGCGAGCTTGCTCGCGAAAAACCTCAACGATAACGCGGGCTTACTGAATTAACGCGGCGCTTGCGCGTCTTTCGCGAGCAATCGCGCTCCTACAAACGTTGGGCTTTTCCCTACAGACTCAATCTGCCAAACTGATGCGAATAATTATCAACAGATTTACTATTCGCCACGGAAGGCACTTGGGGAGCCCTACTTTCATGTTTGTGCAACAACGCGGCGGCAACGTTTTTACACCCAGTCTGATGGCAATCACTATCGCTTTAGCAACCTCCAATGCGGCCATTGCCGCCGACGCACCGGCCACCATCGAGCTGGGCGCTACCGAGGTTTCGGGCCAACAGCTTGGCGCAACCACCGAAGGCAGCGAGTCGTACACCACCGGCTCGATGAAGACCGCGACCAAACTGCCGCTGACCTTGCGCGAAACCCCGCAGGCCGTCACCGTGATCACGCGCCAGCGCATGGATGACCAGGCCATGACCAGCATCAACGACGTGGTCAACGCCACGCCGGGGCTGTTCCTCAATTACTCCAACGGCCCTGGGCGACAAGGCTTTACCGCACGCGGTTTCGATATCGACAACCTCATGTATGACGGTATTCCCAGCGGCTACAACGGTGCGTCGGTAGGCGCCCAGCCGAACCTGGCGATGTTCGACCGCGTCGAAGTGGTGCGCGGCGCTACCGGCCTGGTGACCGGCGCAGGCAACCCTTCGGCCGCCATCAACCTGATCCGCAAGCGGCCACTGGATGAGCAGAAAGTCACGCTCACCGGCGCCGTCGGCAGCTGGGACGACTACCGTGGCGAGTTCGACGCCTCCAGCCCACTCAATGACAGTGGCACCTGGCGCGGCCGTGTCGTCACCTCTTACCGCGATGCCAACAGTTTTATCGACAAGGCCGAGCAGGATCATGGCCTTTTCTATGCCGTCACCGAAGCCGACCTGAGCGAAGACACCACCCTGACCCTCGGTTACTCGAACCAGAAGGACAAGACCAACTACTTCTGGGGCGCTTCGATGGTCGGCCTGGATGGACGCCACCTGGGCCTGTCGCGCTCTTACAACCCAGGCACCGACTGGGAAAACAAGGACCAGGAAATCAACACCGTGTTCGCAGAGCTGCGCCAGCGCCTGGCCAACGACTGGAGCCTGCAGGTCAACGCCAACTACGCCGAACAGAACGCCTTGTTCTCCGGCTCCTACCAATCGCGCTGGACCAACGACACCCTGGCCCGCACGGTGTACCAGGCCACCTACGATGAAAACCAGGCCGGGCTCGACGCCTTTGCCAGCGGCCCGTTCGAGGCGTTCGGCCGCACCCATGAACTGGTGGTGGGCGCCAGCAAGCGCATCTACGACATGACCACCCACAACTACAGCCCGTACGACCTCAACTGGCCGATCAATGCGGGCAAACCGAACTTCACCCGCACCAACAACGTTCGCGAAGTCACCACCCAGGACGGTTTCTACCTGACCAGCCGCCTGAGCCTGGCCGACCCGCTGAAGCTGATCCTCGGCGCTCGCCTGGACTGGTACGACTACGACAACCGTGATGCCGCTGGCGACTACAAGGTCACCCGCAACCTCACCCGCTACGCCGGCCTGATCTACGATCTGGACGACCAGCATTCGGTTTATGTGAGTTACAGCGACATCTTCACGCCGCAAAAAGACAAGAGCACAGCCGGCACTCCGCTCAAACCCATCGTCGGTAAAAATTATGAGGTGGGCGTCAAAGGCGAATACTTCGGTGGCACGTTGAATGCCAGCGTAGCGCTGTTCCGTGTCGACCAGGAAAACCGCGCCGTGGCCGTGGTGGTGCCCAACTGCCCGCAGGCGTCCTGTGCCGAGGCCTCGGGCGAAATCCGCAGCCAGGGTATCGACCTCGAACTGCAAGGCGCCTTGACCGAAAACTGGCAGGTCGGCGGCGGCTATACCTATGCGCGCACTCACACCATCAAGGACGACGCCAACCCGCAGAAGGTCAACAAGCAGTTCGATACCGACATCCCGGAACATCTGTTCAAAGTGACCACCCGCTATAACTTCCAGGGCCCGCTGGAAAAACTCCGCGTCGGCGGCAATATCTCCTGGCAGAGCCGCATGTACAACGACATCAAGCTAGCGGATGGCAGCAACTACCGGCTCCAGCAAGGCGGCTACGCCGTCACTGACTTGATGGCAGGCTACCGGGTCAATCAGCACCTGGATTTGCAACTCAACGCCAACAACATCTTTGATCGCCACTACTACCAGTCCATCTCCAACTCAGTGACTTATGGCGGCGACTCCTATGGCAGCCCCCGCAACATGATGTTGACTGCCAAGTACAGTTTCTGAGCCTCATGCCCACCTCGGCTGCCCGCTCGGGCAGCCGTTCTTAAAGTCCCGCGCCCGCGTGCCGATAACGCGTGGGTAACCGGCAACAATCCTGAACATCTGCTTCACTCCACAGCGGCGCGCCTGTATGGCACACCGCGTGCTTGCTTGACCTCGACGCCCCCTCTCATGGAGTAAGAGTGAATGCCCGTCCGTTTTCTCGAGCACTATCGCAAGGCCGACCGCATCATGCTGGCATTGATCTGGCTGATGTGCCTGTTCTCCCTCGGCCTGGCGTTCTGGCACGACACCCTCATGCAGGCCGTGATCGTCGGTGGCGGCACCGGCGTGGTGCTCACGGCGCTGTATCGCGTCATTGGCGGCACCCGGGTGATGCGCTGTGCACTGGGCGCCGGCTTGATGGTGATGGCGGCGTTGCACATCAACCAGGCACACGGGGTGATCGAATCCCACTTCGGTATTTTCGCGCTGTTGGCGGTGCTGACCTTCTACCGTGACTGGCTGCCGATCCTGGTGGCGGCACTGACCATCGCGGTGCATCACGTGGTGTTCCATGCCTTGCAACACCAGGGCTTGCCGGTGTTTGTGATGGAGCATCACGGCGGCTGGACCATGGTGTTCGTTCACGCCTTCTATGTGGTGATGGAGACCGTCGCCCTGCTCTACCTGGCCGTCCATAGCCAGGCCGAAGCGGTGGAGAGCCAGGAAATGCTTGAGAAGATGCTCGCCGTTACCTCGCAGTTCACCGTGGAAACCGCCCAAGGTGAAGGCAAGGCCCACGTATCCCTCGCCAAGCGTTTCGACCACTTCCTGCAGCAACTCACCCACCTGATCGACGGCGTCGCTCGCGACTCCCATGGCCTGGGCCAGCTCGGCCAGGAACTGGCCAGCGCCAGCGGCACCCTGGAAAAAGGCGCACGGCATCAACTGGCGCAGATCGGCGAAATGACCGGTTCGATGCAGCGCATGGAAGACGCCATGGGCCACATTACGGTGCAGGTCGAACAGGCAGTGGAACATGCAGGCCAGGCCAGCCAGCAGATTGTGCGCGGCCAGGAAAGCGTCGGCCGCGCCCAGCATGAAATCAGCCAACTGGCTTCGCGTATCAACGGCACGGAGTCGACCGTGGAATCCCTGGCGGTGCAGGCAGAGCAAATCGGCTCGGTGCTGGACGTGATCAGCAGCATCGCCAACCAGACCAACCTGCTGGCCCTCAACGCCGCCATCGAGGCCGCCCGCGCCGGCGAGCAAGGCCGTGGCTTTGCCGTGGTTGCCGATGAAGTGCGCAGCCTGGCCCAGCGCACCGCCCTCTCCACCCAGGAAATCAAGAGCATCATCGAGGGCCTGCAACACGGCAGCCGCCAAGCCGTCGAAGCCATGCACGCCAGCCGCGAAGGCGTAGAGCGCTGCGTGGCAGACAGCCAAGAGGCGATGGACATGCTACGGGCGGTGGGCGAGGACATCGCGCACATCGACCAACTCAACGGCCACATCGTCACCACCACCCGCGAGCAGACCTCGGCCAACCTGGAGATCGTCGAGCGCTTGCAGTCGGTGCAAAGCATCGCCCAGAACACCGCCGACGACGTCGAGACACTCGCCCGCAGCAGCGAACGCCTGCCACCGATCGCGGTGCGGCTGGATGCGTTGGGGCGCAGGTTTCATCCTTGAACCCAATCCGAAACACGGCGAGTCAAAGAGAATAGGTGGATATACCGCTGGAGTGCATCAAGGTTCCAGATGCGGAGCCATCAAAGCGGCAAACCAATCGATGAACGCGCCAAGGCGACGAGAGCGTTGGCGGCGAGTCGGGTACAGGGCTGAAACGCACATGGGGGCCGGCCGATAGGCCGTCATCACCTCAACCAATTCGCCGCTGTCCAATAAATGCTGAACATCGAACAACGGCACCTGAATCAAGCCAAGCCCTGCACAGCATCCTGCAATATAGCTTTCGGCATTGTTGACCACCACGCGGCTCGGCATCATGACAGCCTGCGCGGTGCCATCGACGCAATATTCCCACGCCGTTTCCTGACCGCCTGCGCTCGTGCTGTAGCCGATACAGACATGCCGGTTTTGCAGATCGCAAGGCTGTGTGGGCACCCCGAATTCCGCCAAGTAGGCGGGGCTCGCGCAATTGACCAGCAACACCTTGCCCAACGGTTTCACCACCAGGCTGCTGTTCTGCGGGGTGCCAAAACGAATGACACAGTCCACGCCTTCCTGTACCAGATCAATGGCGCGATCGGTGGAGCCCAGGCCGAGTTGGAGCCCAGGGTAGCGGCGGAGAAACTCGCCCAACGCAGGCATCACCAGGCGCCGCGCTATGCGGCTGGGCACGTCCACTTCCAGACGGCCCATGACCTGTTCCTGATGGCGGTTAAACAGTTGGTCGATATCATCGATGTCCAGCAAGACCTGGCGCGCCTTCAGCAGTAACTGGGTGCCATCGGCGGTCAGGGAGACCTTGCGGGTTGTCCGGTGCAGCAGTCGAGTGCCGGCATTGGCCTCCAGCTGTTGAATGGCGGCCGACACGCTCGCGCGTGGCAGCCTCATCAGCCGTGCCGCTTGTATAAAACTGCCAAGCTCTGCGACCTGAACGAAGACGCGGTACTGTTCGATTCTATCCATGGGCTCTCAATGCTCGGGGGGCACGGATCGATCGGCGCTCACCACGTCTGCGCCAGCGCGTTAACCGTTTACTTGGTGGTGTAGCCGCCATTGATCAAAATTGTCTGGCCCGTCACCCACCACCCGTCACTGACCAGGTTACGGATGAACGGGACCACATCCTCGATATCTGTCAGGCCCGTGCGCGAGAACGGCGACAGCGCAGCAGCCGTCTTGTGGTAACTGACCGCATCCTCACCTTCGGCCGGGTAGAAGAACGGCGTGTCCATGGGACCCGGCCCTACTGCCGTGACCGAAATCCCCCGAACGCCCAGCTCCTTCGCCGCCGCCCGCGTGAATTGCTCTACCGGCGCCTTGCTGCCGGCATACGCCGCGTAGAAGGGGGTGAAAGCGCCCAGCAATGAAGTGACGATAGTGCAGATCTTGCCATTGTCATTGAGGTGCTTGCCGGCTTCCTTGATAAAAAAGAACGCAGTCTTGGAATTGACGGCCATCATCTCGTCGTACTCCGCCTCCGTGATTTCAGCCATTGGCTTTTTCAGCACCTTGCCCACGGTATTGATCGCGATGTCCGGCCTGCCAACTGCCGCGACGGCATCATTGAAGAGTTTTTCCATCGCCCCCGCCGTGGTCAAGTCCGCTTGCAAAGCGACAGCCTTCGCGCCTAGCGCCTCGATTGCGGCAACGGTTGCGTTCGCGTCAGCCTGGCTAGAGGCGCTGTTGTAGTGCACGACCACAGCCTTGGCGCCATGCTTGGCCAGATCGCGGGCGATCAACCCTCCGAGGTTCTTCGCACCACCCGCGATCAGTGCAACCTTGCCGTTGATTGAATGATTAGGCATGACAACATTCCTTTAATTGGGAGAAGTACGCCGCCATTCTAGAGTGCCCCTCGACAAAGATAAGCACACCTTGGCTGGATGCAGTGTTCAGAGATATTGCCTAATCACAAAGGCCCTATCGGTGAATGAAAAGTACGCAGATAACTTGGACAGTGTGCAGCAGCGGCTTCAACAGCTGGGTGCGGTGATAACCCGCCAGACATTTTCGTTTCCCGGTGGCAGCCGGTTCCACTTCACCGATCCGGATGGGTATGAGTTAGCGGTGTGGAGTGTTGCATCGCTGACTTGAGCGTTCAGGCACCAAAATTGAAGGCAATGGAGATTCGCGGCCGTGTGCCTTCAAAGCGGCGTACCGAATGCATCAACCACGACGGAAACATCACGAATGTGCCCGTGGCGGCGGCGCAGGTGCTGCTGAACCCAGCAGTCAGGCAGTCTTCTACTCGCATGCGCAGGGCCGGGTTATAGGTCGAAGCCACCATGCCGCGCGGGTCCAGGAACTCCAGGTCGCCGCCCACCGCCGGGTCATCCTCGCGGCCACCGGCATCGACCCAATAAACACCGGACCAAAACGCCCCAGGGTGGCCGTGAAGTGCATTGCTGTGGCCCGCCTCATTCACGTTGACCCAGGCGTTCACCTTCCACTCGAAGCCGGGCTCGATGAACCCATATTGCTCGCTGTGCACGACGGTCATTTGGGTGGCGAACTGCGTGGCAAACCTCACCAGGGCTTCACAGGCCTCCCCGCCCCACTGCGCAAAATCACCGGCCGACTGCCAACCTCCGGCATTGCTGCGCTGCGTGCCGTAAACGTCGTCTGCCATGCGCTGGGCAATCTGGGCCTTGAGCTCAGTATTCAGCCTTTTCGCGTCGGGAAACTGAATGCTGGCCAATGGGCTTGGAAACAGCCGGCGGATGTTGATGAGCTGCGGGTCCAGTGGGTGTTCAAGGAACTGCATCGACGTTCTACCAAGCTGTGTAAGTCACTGAAAAACATACCGAATAGACGCAGTGACCGGTGTAAACCTTTGTTAAAAACTTGAGGGTTATTGATAGGTGTCGGCAAGTCGGCTAAAAAAGCTTTTGCAATCGCTCAAGCACGTGACTGCATGCATTCTTGAACCGCAAGGCCCCGAGGCTCGACAGGGTCTGTGTAATCCAAGCGGAGTACCCATTATGGAATACGACGAAAAACTGATTGAGGAAGCCGTACTTGCCCTGCTGACCACCTTCAGCTTTGATAACGGCAACTCATGGAAAGGCCACGACTTTCAAATAATGAACCGGCTTCACGAGCAAGGTTTTATCAGTAATCCGGTGAACAAAAACAAGTCCATTTGGCTGACGCAGGAAGGCTTGGAACGGGGCCGGCAAATCGCCGATCGGTTATTTGCCGCAACCCCTGAGGCCAAGCGTTCATCCAATCCGGACACCTGAAGCGCTCGCGGGGCCAGAAGCCCGGCCACGGAGTGTTAAACCGCGCTTCATCTGTTTATCCTCAAGACTTCCCGACCTGCCAACCCGGAGCCGCCATGGACCTCGCCACCCTCGCCCTCTTCCTCCCCGCCTGCTTCGCCCTGAATATGGCCCCCGGCCCCAATAACCTGCTATCCGTGAGCAATGCTACCCGCTATGGCTACCGCACCTCCTGCCTCGCCGGTCTCGGCCGCCTGCTGGCCTTCGCCGGCATGATCGCCCTCGCGTCCGCTGGCTTGGCGGTGGTACTGCAAACCTCGGAGTTGTTGTTCTACGGGATCAAGATTCTCGGCGCGGCGTATCTGTTTTACTTGGCATATCAGCTATGGCGCGCAGACCCGCAGCAGGTAGAAACCGCGACGAGCAAGGTAGGCCTGTGGGCCTTGGCGCGGCAGGAATTTCTGGTGGCCGCGGGCAACCCCAAGGCGATCCTGATCTTCACCGCCTTCCTCCCGCAATTCGTGGTGCCCGGCCAACCCATCACCGCGCAATTTGCCCTGCTGGGTGTGATGTTCCTGGCCCTGGAATGGGTCGCCATCAGTGCCTACGCCTATATGGGCCTGCATATGCGTCGCTGGTTTGCCGAGCCGAAGGGCAAGCGCCTGTTCAATCGCTGCTGCGCAGGTTTGTTGTCAGCGGCCGCGGCGGTATTGTTGACTGCGCGCAGGGCGTAACCGCGGTGGGAGCGCCCCTGGCAGCCGACGCCGATCGAGCTGTGCCCCGCGATCCAAATGTGGGAGCTGGCTTGCCTGCGATGGCGGTGGTTCAGTTGAAAATTCAGTGACTGACACACCGCCTTCGCGGGCAAGCCCGCTCCCACAGGGGATCTGTGCCTGGCACTGATTTTGACGGCAATGCATGACCAATGTGGGAGCGGGCTTGCTCGCGAAGGCGGCCGGGCAGCCGACGACGATTCAACTGATGCCCAAGTTGCGTAGATACCTATGCTATCTCAACCGCAAACCATACCTCACCTCCACCAGCGCCACACCGCCTCTCTCAAGATGGCGCTCAGTCCCGGCCTCCTCGACACACCCCGCCCGGCGATAAAATCGAATAGCCCGTTCATTACCGGCCAAGACCCACAGCGTTAAACGCTCATAGCCTTGCGCCAACAGGTCTTGCAGGCCGGCATTCCACAAGGCCAGCCCGACGCCGGAGTGCCAATGCTCGGCGAGCACGTAGATGGCCATGACCTCACCTGCATTGGCCTGCACGGCGTCTTCGTCACGGCTGGCGCCAACGGATATCCAGCCGACAATCTGCTGGCCCACCTCGGCAACCCATACCGTCGACTCACCCGAGGCAAGCGAGCGAGCCCAATGGGCTTCGCGCCGAGCAAGCGTTACTTGCAATCCGCTCAAGAACTGGGCGGGCATCAGGTCACGGTAGGCGTCTTGCCAACTGCTGATATGCACCTGGGCAATGGCCTTCGCGTCGGCGGGTAATGCTCTGCGAATCACGGATAGGCTCCTGAAATACGGTTATTCCAGTATGCATGCCCATCGATGACAGTTGCAGGGCGCGGGTTCCGGCGTCGATGAAGAGCGCCGGGGCCCGCGTGAAGGCTCCAGCCAATGTCACCCCTTGGTCAGATCCACCAAAGGCGTCTGCCGCACCTCAGTCTCCCGCCCACCCTGAATCTCGCTGACCTGCTTCAAAGCCTTATCAACAGCCGCCTTATCCGCCAACAAGCTGTAGCTGATACGGAACTGCTTGTATTCCTTCGCCCCGATCGTAGGCACTAGGTTCAGTGGCCGCTGATAACGACGGTTATAGGAAAAACTCGTCCCCGGCTCCAACCCCGTGACATAGCCCTGCCCTTGGGTATCAGTGTTCTTCCACAGCGAAAACACCGGCAGTGTCTGCGTATTGAAACCAACCGAAACCCCCAGGCTGCCGGCCTTGTTATGCAGCACGGTCAATGTATCGCCATTGGCATCGGCATACGGCACCACGTTGTAAACCGTTTCGTCATAGTCCTTGGTCGGTGCGCGATAGGTTTGCCAGTCGGCCAGTTCGCCCTTGGCCTTGTCATTGAACGGCGACACCTGCTTCACCGGCGCAACGAAACGCGCGCCCTGCTCCAGGAACGGGGTGCTGAAGTTACTGTGATACAGCGCCTGATATTCCTTCGGATAATCGCCATTGTTGGTCAGCGTGTCGTTGAGAGCGAACACCACACTGCCGGGCTCGGTGACCAGTTCGGTCGCAACAGAAAAATCGACCTTCTTGAACGCCTGCTCTTTCAGCTCGCCGCGCAGGGTGATGGCGTACGGCGGCTTTTCATCGATATGCAGGGTGACTTTATTCGCAGGAATATTCGCGGCCCGACCGTGCAGGGTCAGCAGCTCACCGTTGTCGATACCAGGGTGCCCGACCCATTCGTAGCCGCAGCGAGTAACCAGCTCATTGAAACCCTCCAGCCAACCCAGACCACCACGGCCATTGAGCTCGATAAAGGACGGATTGACCACTTCCTTGACCGGCGAATCCCAGCCCATGCGCACATCGCCGACCGACGCCTGCAACACGTTCATGCCACGTGTCGGCACTACCGAGAGCTTCATCGTGCCGTTATCGATATCGACGATGCTCACGCCCTCCTGCCGACCACCGTGCAGGGTGCGCAGGGTAACGCTGAAGGGCTTATCGGTTTGGATGCCGAGCTGCTGGCTGGTGACCTGCCAGTTCTGGGCGGCTTTGTCGGTATCGAGGAGCACGTAATCCCAGGCTAGGGCTTGGGAGGCGGCAGAGAATGCGCTGAGGGCAACGAGGAGTTTGAGCGGGATCATGGCGGTGGCCTTTATTGGAGTTGTTTGCGCTTTATAAACTCGATGAAACGTTTCAGCAAGCTTAAAAAGCATGGCGGTGCATGGAAATGCCAAAAAGTGTTGAGGGAGTATTCAGGAGATTGAAACGGTGCGATTGCAAACACAATGGACAGCAAAATGGATGGATTGATTTACCTGCTGGGTCGTCATCAGCTTCAGCGTATAGAAGCCGTTTACAACCTCAAGGTTGATACTCCAACGCATTGACGCTTATAGTCCGCCCCGTCGCCCCTATGGCGATCAGGTTTGGCGACCTGACTATCGGATGCAAAAGCACTGCGCTTTTTTGCAGATGCTGCTGCACATTCGCAAAGCTGCCTCAATGGCAGCTGTGCGCGGGAGACCTTCGGGTCTGCCGGGTCTCCGATACCGGTTCGCCAACCTGCGTACAGCTGCCACCCGATCGTTTGGCGACAACTGGGTGGTGGTTAACCGCGGCACTTATCGGAGATTCAAAGATGGAAAGATATATCCCCCTTACCGGAATCGATCTGGTTCCAGCGTCCCTGCTCATTGATTCGGAAGCACCGCTTGATGTGCTGCAAGCGATGGCCGACTATCGCATTCGTACAGTGACTCAAGTGTTGGAGAACATTGCCTTTCGGGGTGAAGTGGACGCTGACTGCGTTGTGCTTTCAGACTTCGCACAATTGTTGGCTATACCTTTGCGTGACGGATGTGACCTGATGGATGTCATCGGACGGCGATTGCGGAAGGAGGCTTCCGAGGTGGAAGTTGCGTCTGCCGCGACCGTTAGCTAGCGAGCGGTCTCCGCGCGCTGGAGTCGGAAGCCAGCGCGTGGGGATAGAGTGAGCGTCGTCTCATCGACTGCAATCGGCCAAAGGCTGACATTGGTGAGTTCACCATTTCGCAGGGCTGAACCATCGCGTCGTGGCGACATCTGCCTCCCAAGCCGATTGAAGGGCTAAATATTCATTCCTCTCCAGCCGTGATGGCATAATGCCTCTTCGAGGTGTGTTCTCGCCGTCTGTGTGCGAGGGCCCGTGAAAATTCTTCAGACTCTAAGAGTTTGAAACTGACACGGTGAATTGGGCGCAAGTCATAGCTTTTGCCCGAGATGAGAACATGCATGAATCCATAAAGCCTCTTAATCGGAAAATTTACGATTAGTTCCGGGGCCAAAAGTTGACCGAGCAATCCCTATGAATAGCTTCATAATGGCATTATACGAACTACTAGCATTCCTTGGAGGATGCATCTTATTTTCTTTACTACTCGATAAACTGATAATGCGAACTCAGAAACGTTCAGCCAGTTTTTTTAAAGGTACCACTGTAATAAGTGCGATTCGTCGATATTTTTTTCGACTGCATCGTTTCAATCTTATAAAAGCGCTGACTCTGTCACTTGTTATATATTTTTTTTCGCAGTTGATCCTCCGCTTATGCGAAATAATATTTGATATTACTTTGAGCTTTCCCTGGTATTTTCTACCAGGACTCTACATTGGCTGTGCTGTTTTGTTTCTACCAATGAAAGGGCAAGGTTTAACCGCAGCGCTCGATAAACGCCTCTCACTAAGTTGGGATCGAGACGACAGCTTGGCGCTTCATATACGGCAACGAAAGATACATTTCCTATCGCCGGCTTTTACGAATTCTTTAGCCATGGCTGCCGCCACTCACTTGCTGGATCTCCGTGCCTGCACCATCGGCAATCCGGTAAGGCTCGATAGTTGGCTATTTGCGCCGCAGCTGTCCAGAGCAAATCCAGAACTACGGAAATTTCAAAACACCCTAAATTTGCGTAAACTCAAAAAGTTCAGTCCTTCTTTGAAAGCAAGGCATATTTCACTACTGATGGAGTGTGCGATAACTAGGCACAAGAGTTCAAGGAGATGGCCAAACGAGAATCCTAGAAGGACTTTAAAGATATTTGGGTTTCTCAGGTGCGTTGTCTTTTTGCAAAAATTTGCCACCACAGCCATGTCGTTTGTACTGTTGTTGCCACGTTGGCGCTCCATCGCCCGTTCTTTGCAATCGTTACCAGAACCGAATTTTAGTGCTACCTACCCGATGCAAAATGGAGCACCCAGCACTCAGCGAATTAGGGACGCAGAGCTTGTGTTCAATGCACATATTTCTACCTGTAGGGTAAGTCTCTTACCGTTGGAGCGCATGAGCGTCTTTACTGTGATTACTCTTGTGGCTCATAACCCTAGAGTGTCTTCTCAATTAGGTGGCTGGACCACGGGCATACGAGTCGAATGAAGGAAATCATTAGGTAGGCAGTCCAGGCTGAGCGAACACTAACTTGGAATTAATAATCCACGACTCCGGTGTGTACTCCCAACCAATTCCTGTGCTGATGTAGTGACGGTTTATGGCCGAAAGCTTCCTGGCGCGAAAGGTAGATATCGGCCATAAGCAGACATTTAGAGTCGGCCATGAGTCGGTTTCTGTCGTTCCTTACCTAGCATTTGAAACGGGGGAGCGTAGCTTCTCTCTTTCATTTCTCGAAGTGAACTTCAGAATGCACGTGAGTAACCACATGCAGTGCCTGAAGTAACGAGTTCATTCGCTGCTGGTGGAAACGCCTAGTCTTAAATCACGAAGATGATCGAAGAAACGATCTTCGATGTTGCCTTGGCCTGACGAATTCAATTTATGATAAAGTCGGAAAGTATGCAGTATGGTTTTGGCTGCAATCGTTTCGGTCTTCTTAATGAGTTCTACATCAATATCGATTTTGCCAGTGTGAACAAGTGCAGATCGAGTGTCGTATATTTTTTTTATATTTTTATAAATGCCTACTCTCTCTTCGCGAGGGTAGCAGAGTAGCGCGATATACTCAGCGAGCGTAATTCTAATGGGTGTATGCTTGTCTCGGGAAAATATGGCTTCGATTGCGATAACATATGAGATAAACCCCAGTACTCTGTCGGTGCCGTTCAGCGCACGAGAAAAGAAATTAAGGGCGCTTTTGAGTCTTGCGAAAAGTTTGTCATTGTGGTTTGTGATCATGTTGGAGTAGACGCTAAATTCCTCATCCAGAGAATCATAAAAGCCGCTATCCGGACAGAGGTTAATCCTAGTGGATACGGTAAGTGGGGAGCGCTCTATTCCTCCTGTCACTTTATTTATGAGGAACACATGGTTTGTATCAATTTCATTGCTTGCCCATCCACCACCTTTACAGCCCGCCAAAACTCCATATACCTCAAGTAAGTTTGTAAAGTATTTCAGCTTCCATCTTCCATAGTGAAACGCTGCATCCTCCGCCCCATGCACCTCAAACATTATTAGCGGGCACTTATTAATTGATCCGCTCCCTTGGTACGTCTGGTGCTGATGATCAGTTCTAGAGACGCTCGTGAGCTTGAACTCAGCTTGAAGTATTTTTTCTAGGCTCTCGAATTCATGAGACTTTGTTTTTACCGTGAATGCTCCGAATTTGAGATCAAGATCCTTATCTTTGCCAAGCGGGAAGTTACGTAGAGGATTGTTGAATATGTAAGGAAAAACCGCAACCCAGTCACGGCGATCGTTTGTGGATTCAACGTAGTCGCTGATGGCTGTGGCAGCTTCCTCGGGGTCATGTATTCCATGATTGACAATTACTGAATGTATGAGACCCATAAAAAAATCATAATCTAGGTGTTTAGCCGCGTATGTTGTTTTTGTAAGTGCTTTGAGTAAGGGCTCATCAAATTCGAAAATTTCGAACGCCCCCTGGTAGTCCTCATTGCCCTCGTTCGCGAGTGAGTCGATGTACTTTGGAATCAAATGCTCTAGACGTTTGCTAACTGCCGCTATGTCAATTTTCTTATCTTTAGCCATTTTTAATCTTCTATGATTTTTCTAGTTAGCGGGAGGCTAATTTATAAATATTTTCGCTGTCTTCCTAACCTCCTGCGCTCCCGCGCCCGGCTCATACGCTCGGGGTAGTAGCTGTTTTTTCGGTCGTCGACGGACCGGCCGGTGTCTCAGTGAAAAGGTCATCAGTGACAGGATCGACAGCCATGACGCTTTCAACGGGGCAGTCGGAAATTATCCCGATTCAAAGCCATCTTTGGCCAGATTGATATCCATTGCAAGGGGCCACTATGGGTCGTTAGCTGTACTTGGTCGAGAGTCCGCTTCTGGCCCAGAGTGTGTAAAAACACTTTCTTATCTTGCGTGCTTCAGCCCATTGCTCCTAGGCGTGGCGATTTCCCGATTATTTACCACGAT
>Ga0156274_1094_pt1 | contig 62173 bp, 41 predicted proteins | sample RifCSPlowO2_12_FD_107923 | JGI IMG/M metagenome (GOLD analysis project Ga0156274, IMG submission 107923) | Pseudomonadales bacterium RIFCSPLOWO2_12_FULL_59_450
CAAAGCAACGAAGATCCAATGTGGGAGCTGGCTTGCCTGCGAAAGCGGTAGTGCAGCAACAGATGCAGCGACTGACACACCGCCTTCGCGGGCAAGCCCGCTCCCACAGGGGAACTGCGCTTAACCCTGACTGGTATTAGTCCAAGCCCGCCCACCAACAGCAGCCAGCCTTCGCACAGCCCTACTTGAGCTCCTTCACCAGGTACTGCGCAGAAATCTGCGTAATCCCGGTCAACGCCCGGCGCAAAGCTTCCGGGTCCGTGCGGTAGGTTAACGGTGTATAGCCATAAACGTTCTGACCATTAAACGGCGTGACCGCTTCAAAGGTGCGCCAGATCATCTCATCGCCCCGATCCATCTGCGCTAACACGTTAAGGGTCGGATAAATCACACTGCTGAAACCCTGGGTCAGGCGAAAGCCCCACTCGGACACAGTCAGCTGAATCTGCGCATCGGCGGGCTCATCATCGCCGACCACCTTGAGCGTCGACGTCTTACCCAACTCATCGACAAAGGCCTGTTTGAGCAACACGCCTACATCGAGTTTTTCCGCCTCCATCACCGTCAGAATAGCCACCGGCGTCGGCATCTCGGCCAACTGCCCAAGCTTCATGCCGCCGGCAAACCCGGCGCCACTCAACGCCGCAGTACCCAGCTTGGACGCCCCGCTGGCCATGCCAACACCCGCGCCAACCCCGGCACCCAGGGCCGCGCCCCAGGCCTGTTCGCGGCCGAAGTACACCATGTTCTTTTCCCACTTCACGGGCAGGACTTTGACGGTCTTGATCTGCGCGCGGTTTTCGGGAGTGAGGGGGTGGCTGACGCAGCCGCCGAGGATGAGGGTGGTGAGGAGAATGAAAAGGAGGTTTTTCACATCAGTCCTTTAATGTTTGCAGTGAATACGAGAAGTCGGCAGAGCCTGGACCCTGCCGACACACTGGCTCAACTCATTTGCTTTCTTTGGCAATGGTGCCCAAGGACGCATCCTTGACCAGGTAACGGCCTTCGACTTCGCTCAGCGCTTTGAGGCTGTTACGCGCCACGGCGAAGCCCATTTCGACTTCCTGCTTGAGGTAAACCACCTCACCCGCTTTGACATCAATCGGCATGTCCGCCCAGTTTTCAGCCTTGGAGCTGATCACGTGTTTGCCCGGCGTCACGAAAAAATAGATGTACTGGTTACCACGGTTGTAACCCATCTCCGAGTCGGCTTCCTTGTCATCCAGGAACACATTGAACCGCACCATCATCCCGACATTGCTAGGGCGCACGACGTACACCAAACCTTTATCGGCCACGGCAGCCTTGGGCAGCGAATAGTTCGCCACGTCAGCCTGCATCTTCTCCACCGACGGCGTCGAGGAACAGCCAAACAGCGTGGCAAGGGACAGAACGACAGCGGCTTTGCAGAACAACTTGATCATGTATTTCTTCCTTGTGGGTAAGGGTGGAGCGGTTTTGAGAGTGCCGATGATGGCGGGATCTCATTTTTATGGCATGGCCCGAAGCATTGTGCCATTGCTGTGATGCCTTGCGCGGTTTTGGGTGAGGGGCTTATAGTCCGGCCGTCGCCCATACGGCGATCAGGTTTGGCGACCTGACAACAGAGTGCAAAAGCAATCCGCTTCATGCAGGTGTTTTTGCACCCGCAAAGCTGTGCTCGTTATGGCGGCTGTGCGCGGGAGACCTTCGGGTCTGCCGGTTTACTCTGTTGCCGGTTCGCCAACCTGCGTACAGCTGCCACCCATTCGTTTGGCGACGATTGAGTGGTGGCTTCAACCACCAAAAACAGAGTGTTAAGTATGAATAGATACATGCCCCTAACCGGCCACGACTGCACCGTCCCAGCCCTGATCATCGACACCCAGGCACCTCTCGACGTCCTTCACGACGCCGCCGTGCACCGCATTCGGGCCGTCACCCAACTGCTGGAAAACCTGGCCTTCCGCGAACAACTCAGCAGCGATGCCGTAGTGCTTTCAGACTTCGCCCACTTGCTGGCCATTCCGCTGCGCGATGGGTGTGATTTGCTGGATGTCATCAGTCGCAGGCTTAATGCCGATCCGTCCTGAGTGAAAACCGGGCGGCCTTTGTGTCGCCCGCTTTGTGCTCAATTCCCTTGGCCCCTGTCTTTATAGTTAGACTCACGCTCTTTACGATTTTTCAACCAGGACTGTATCCAAACTCCTACCCCAGTAGGTATTGCGTAAATGAAAAAGGTGAAAAAGAGGACAGATTTATTTAGTGCGCCTTTAAACTCTAATTTAAGTAAATCTGCCCCCTTTTCGTTTGCAATCAAAACTGCAATACACCAACCAATTTGACTAGACAAAAAATCAAACCACTAAGCTCTTTATTCGATCACCCGCACTGAGTAGTTCGTCGGCAGAAAGCGGAGTATAACTAATTACAATCAAAACCCCCTCTTCAAACTCACACACTTCTTCTACATAACCATTCAACAAATCAACAAGTTCACGAGGCCCTTTTTCAAAGGCGCGAAAACACAACTCCTTATCGAAATAATTCGCTGCATTTATACGAAAAACGCCATCCCTACCGTTAACGTCTTTTTTTGTAGCATCACAAGCTTCCAACACTAAAGGCCAATCGCTCCTCGTAACACTCCAATCATGTAAAGCTGAGCGATAGGAGCCAAACGCCTTTATATAAACAGGAAAAACAACCTTCAACAAATACGAATAGTCGACTTTGGAGTCTGTAAATTCAATAAATAGCGTATCATCAAACTGCGCATCATCTTGGAGATACTTCTGATCTCGCAGAGCATATGAAATTCGACCTTTAACGCCGACTGGAAGTAGCTTATCCAATGACACCGAGGTCACCAACTCGCTTCCAATAGGGGGAACTTCAAAGGCATCGTTCAAACTCCACGGAACGCCCAAATCGCCTATAGCTCTCAAAAAATCTTTATGCCTCTCTTCGATAGACTCTGAAACACTAGGTCTATGCCGAAACTCAAGCTTATATTTAGTCATTACCGTGCCACCCTTACAGAAATATTTCGAACAAAAGGGGACAGATTTATTTAATATGCTTTTCAACTCTAATTTAAATAAATCTGTCTCCTTTTCTCACCTTTTCTCAAACCCTTAACCTTTCCTGATCATTCCCATCGACTTCAACTATCTGAAAATGGAGCGGCGAGCAGTACCGCCTCGATTTCATCAGACGCTTTTTTTCCCCATTCCTTATTAATCCTACTAAGTTCCGAGAGGTACTTTTCAAAAATCATTATTCTGGAGTCTTTTCCGGCAGCACGATGGGAGAGCTCGTAATCTACCGCCATATTGAAAGCTACACGACTGATTATCCAAAAGAGAAGTTCATCCAGCGAATGCGTGTGCTTTCTGAAAATCTCATAACCTCTTTCTGAGGAGACATATTCAAAACCCTCACTTTTAAACTCCACGTGAGGAGTACCATCTTCGGGGGAGCTCTCTCTAACCAACAGCATAGACTTAGGCGCTCCCAACTTAGCGCCTATCAAACTCACGGTTTTCTGCAGCTCACCGAAATTGGAAACCATACTAATTCGTTCGTCTCAACAAAAGGGGACTGATTTATTTAATGCACCTTTAAACTCTAATTTAAATAAATCCGCCCCCTTTTCTCTCTTTTCTTTACCCTTAAAACAGCAGTTAAAAGACATAACATCCTTTTTCGTTAGAAGTTTCGTATCTCCATGACTTTATTAGCCGATCCGCAGCGACAAAAACCGAATATCGGCAATCTCTAATCCAAGTTATGTAATACCGCCTGCCTCCGTTTTCATCAACAACCTTATCAAAGGTCTTATTTTTATTTACAGGCGACCAATATGAGTCGCCACATCCTCGAGTGCAGTCTTTGTAAAGGTGGGAATCGAAATGAGTACCTACCCATAGATTCATTCCATTTTCCCAATTGGAATGGGAAGGTGCGCAGCCAGCCAAGGCCGACAATAATACTACTAAAAGCCATTTATTAATTTTCACGCTTTTTCTCCGACTCAATTGCTGGGCGCTACTTATCGTACAGTGCTCCATAATTTACAAGCAGAGCAGGCGGCACGAACAAAAGGGGACAGATTTATTTAATAGGTATTTTTCAACTCTAACTTAAATAAATTCTTCCCCTTTTTTTCAGTCTCCTTTTTTCATTTCCACATTATTGCTAACACACCCTCATCTCTAACCCAAAAAAATCTATCCTACCTTTTAAAATACAACACTTGGAAATACTTTACGAAACATATGCTGTATCGCTGGCAACCGGGCTAGTTCGTCCAACATTTCGGCAGCCGAAAGCGGCATATCGTAGGGTACCGTGCCACGGAGCAGTGCTATTCCATATAAGGCATATTCCTCGTTTTTAGAGTGACTCCAATTTGGAACATAGCCAATTACTTTATAGATCTTGAAAATAGGCTCATCAAACTCAATCAAATCATATAAAAAATCTGGAGCTCCCTCCGCCCCTAAAAATCCTGCGCACCACGATTGTAACTCTGATCTATCAATAGCCTCGCAGAACAGACAGGTAATTACAAACCCTAAAAGCTCATCACTGTAACGCTCAGTTTTTTCTATAATCACTTTCCGCCCCCCATAGCTTCACCACCTATGTGTCCAATTTTGCTGTGAACAAAAGGGGACTGAACGAAAGGGGACAGATTTATTTAATATACCTTTCAACTCTAACTTAAATAAATCTGTCCCCTTTTCCTTGAGTGAAAATCGGGCGGCCTTTGTGTCGCCCGCTTTGTGCGTGAGCAATCCAACCAAAAAACCGGTCCACTTTTTTCGTCATTTCACGCAGCAAACTTGATCATCAGAAAGATAATAAAGTCCCTCCAGTTTTCCGCAAATGGAAGGAAGACCAAAAATCGGTTCTGAGGTATAAGAAATAGGCAACTCGGATCTAATCAAATCGGCGAACTCCGAACTTTCCCACGCGGGAGTTACTATACCGTTCCAAAAACTTACGGCCTCTCCCGTTCCAGACAATACAACAGGCCTCAAGTATTCAACTGCAAGATTGGAGTCCCAATACAAATAACCGCAATACACAGAGCCATTTTCACCAAAAAAATCAGCTCGAACGATAATCTGAAAGTCTGAGCACGTTTCCTGTTCGGCGAGGGGGCGTATAGTTAATTCGTCCTCCACGGTGTCGTCCATCGGAAAGAACCAAACGCTATAACTACCAAGATCATCAATCGTCAGCTCACATACTTGTTTATCCGTCATAACTCGCCGCGCCCTATGCAATTAAGCACAACAAAATAGGACAGGTTTATCTGATACACTTTCCCAGCTAAAATTTAAATAAATCTGTGCCATTTTCTCTCTATCCCTTATAGCGCCTATTGGTTTAAGTCAGCCATTAGTTTAGCTATCACTAACTCGAAAGCATTCTGCAAAGCGCTACGGAGAGCTTCAGGGTTTGTTGCGTACTCCTGAGGTGTATACGCCTGGACATTTCCCTCACTGAACGCTGTTACAGTTTCGAAATTCCTCCAAACTACTGCGTCGCCGAGCTTCATGGTCGCTACAATGCCCACTGTGGGATAAAGCTCTGCACTGTAGTTTTTCAAGGCAAAGCCCCATTCGGACACGACAAATTCTATATGCGCATCGGCCCGGCCGCCCTCCGGTTCAACTTTGAATAAATGCTCAGCACTGATCCGTGCCTCCAACAGTTGTTTGAACAACTGCCTTGGATCTATTTCGTTACGCTGCAAGTTCAACAAAATTGCCTGCCGTGGACTTGAAGCTCCACCATCAGCCACTTTCGCGCCCGCTGCCACACCCACGCCAGCCATAGCACTGGTAGCGACTTTGGACGAATCCGATGCCATTCCCACAGCCACCCCGGCACCGGCACCTAAGCCGGCCCCCCAGGCTTGATCCATGCTGGTGTACTTGAACTGCTGCTCCGAAAACGAGGCAGGCAAAATAGTGACAGTCGTGATTTTATGGCGGTTTTCAATGCTCAGGTCTTGTGTTACGCAGCCAACCAGCAGAAATAAAGTGCAAAAAACTACGAAAATTTTTTTCATACATAACACTCTTGAAAGTTAGGCGAACTTGAAAACTAAACCCAAAAGGCTTACCCCCCTAAATAAACGCAACTTCGTCCATCAAATCTTGACGCCCACCTTAGTTATAGCACGACGAAAGGCCATTTTTGTGTCAGATTCACGAATAAATCGCCTCAACACCACGACTAAACATAGCGAAACTTCCAGAGATCACCGCTCTTCATCCAATATCTCTCAGCATCTGGTATTAAAAAACTAAAATCTGAACACTTGGATGTCCAATCAGAATATGAGAGTTCCTCGTGGAATCGGTCTTGATCCATATGCATATATATTCTTCTATCAAAATTAATATAGAATACGGGCAACCTAGACGCTACACGGCCAACAAGACCGAATATATCCGCACTCAAACTCGCGCCTGACAAAAAGTAGCCCTCAACCTCTTTCAACAACCGGGGTAAACTACAGTCGTCATCCAGCTCAAAAATTTTTGAAAGGTCTTCACCCGTCAACACACCTTCACTAACACTATTTAGATACTGCGAAAAATTATCGGCTGTTAGCTTTAAAATTCCACCACGGAACACCCTACACGCTTCTTCATACTGCGCCTGGGTTATATGCCCTTTATCCAAATATGCGCGATAGTCTTTTTCCGCATCCAATGAAAAGTTATACTTATAATCCAAAACCCAATAACACTTAGCACCACTTACAAAAAAACAGATACTTTTCTCACCAGACCATAAACCATCAAGCACTTCTTTATTTAAATTCAATTCCCGAACTCCTTTAAAAATTCTTCATGAGCGTAAATGCGGGCGTTGCTTGAGTGCTTTTCAAGCAACGATTCCCACACCTTAGGAAGTTCCAGGGCTGTCCCAGGCTTGGTCGGATCTACAATTTTAGGCGCTGACGGGTCTCGGTTGACTCCTGGAATCGGACGTTGAGGAACTGCGTTAGCCATAATTTCACTATGGAGTTTAGCATCGACATCAAATACAACCACGATAGAAAAAGGGGACAGATTTATTTAATATGCTTTTCAACTCTAACATAAATAACGCCCCCCTTTTCTACTCTCGTTTAAGCACTTTAATCGCACCATAACTTTCTGGTCGAAACCCACTTGGCCAGACAGTAGCGTCATTATACGTAGCGCCCAAAAAAAACGCCTCTTCGATTCTATTTGCACAAAGATCAGCGCCACATAAATTTGATCTAATAAAGCTAGCACCACCAATATCAGCACCATCAAAACTTGCACATGAAAGATTTGCACCGGCAAAATCAGCAAATGCTGCCATTGCGCCTGCGAAAGAAGTATTACTCATAACTGAATTCATAAAATTTGAATTCATCAGAGCTGCTCGATCAAATATAGCTCGATCTATAAACGCGTTAACAAATGAGGCACTTCTCAGATTCGAACCAGAAAAGTCGGCACTTCCAATATTAAGCTCATCAAATATAGCGCGATGCAACTGCAACCCTTTCAAACTTGCACCAACAAAACCATTTAAAGGTAGAGTTAATATCTCGCCCGTCTCAAAATTAATATTAATCATTTATCCCCCCAATCCACCGGATCCACCTTCACCTCAGACATTGGCTTAGTTAAGCCAGCTTTATTCGGCGGTAATGTTCCAACAAAATGGGACAGATTTATTTAATAGGCTTTTCAACTTTAATTTAAATAAATTTGTCCCATTTTTTAGTCCCCTTTTTTCATTTCCACATTATTGCTTACACACCCTCATCTCTACCCCAAAAAAATCTATCCTACCTTTTAAAATACAACACTTGGAAATACTTTACGAAACATATGCTGTATCGCTGGCAACCGGGCTAGCTCGTCCAACATTTCGGTAGCCGAAAGCGGCATATCGTAGGGTACCGTGCCACGGAGCAGTGCTATTCCATATAAAGCATATTTCTCGTTTTTAGAGCGACTCCAATTTGGAACATAGCCAATTACTTTGTAGATCTTGAAAATAGGCTCATCAAATTCAATCAAATCATATAAAAAATCTGGAGCTCCCTCCTCCCCTAAAAATCCTGCGCACCACGATTGTAACTCCAATCTATCAATAGCCTCGCAGAACAGACAGGTGATTACAAACCCTAAAAGTTCATCACTGTAACGATCAGTTCTTTCTGTAATCACTTTCCGCCCTCGAATCTCCCCTTTTTTAGGGGGGATAGATATTATCTAATAGGTCTTGTACTGCCATAACAGATCTAAATACATTTCCCCCACTCTTTTATTTTCGACAAACAAAGAACTTATCTTCACTGAGATACCCAATACCGCCTAAGCGCCAAAATTCGAAATATGAACGAAAGTCAAAATCCAGATTTATTAAAGGCTGCCCCATATACCAAGCCAAATAATAATCAGCGGCAACTCCGTAAAGGGCCTCAAACAGTGCGTACTCTTGCTCTGTTTTTAGCAACCTGCAATCCCTGACCTGATCCCCCACCAGTTCAAGTATCCAGTTGCTGGGAACGTCTAATTTATCATAATCGTTAAATTGATCTTTACTTCCATACAACAGTTTTGCACGTTGGCATATCCCGTATAACTCGTCGTCTCCAAGAGACTTACAGAAACTTGCCTGAGCTTGCAACCAGAGTTTTGCCTTTTGCATCAATTCAAAGTCGCTAGATTCAATCGTCGGGCATAGATATAACTTATCTTCAAGCGTACCAGCTTGGATCACCTCATTCACGCGCGATACCAAACTGTCAGCTTGAGGAAAATAGCTTAACGCTTCAGTAATTTCAGTTAGAGAAGAATGTACTTTGAACAGAGCTAAAAAATGCGACTTATCAAAATAAGTTCTTCCCTCACAAAAAGCGCACCAGTCATTTAAAAGGGTAGGCATTAATTTCTTCCTCTTGGTAACTCCGGCAAAAGAGAAGGATCGATTTTCCATCGATCGCGCAATGCCGTTACGCCCTTATTAAATTCGTTTAGGGACTTACTGTTATCAATAACAGCTTTTAGCTCATTATGGAAAGCACCTGAAGCATTCCCACCGTGACCGCCTGGTACCCCATCAATAGGGTTGACCCATGTCAATTCGGATGTTTTTGTTCTGAAACGCTGAATTTCACTCATCGGCACCCCCCATTGTTTGAATTCAGGAGCGCGACAAACCATACACCACTCATGCAAACCTCCTGGCTGACGAATTCTCGCCTCAATTGCCTCTCGGGTAGCCCTGTTTTCCCAAAGCACGTCTAGCTCTGCTGGCGACAGGTCGTCAAACCAACGTGTGAAAGCGCCGTTACGAACGCTAGGCACTTTGCCGTCAGGCACAAGCTCTTGAAACGTCCGGTCAGTGTGGCTTTCGCTTACAGGCGATCCGGCAGAAGGCACCTCATGAATCGAACAGCTTCCCGCATTACAGGTATAACAAGGCCCAATGTTATGTACCCAGGTACTTAGCTTGCCAACATAGAACGTATGTCCAATATCCACCGTCAGGTTGTACGTTTTACCCTGCGACTGCAGCAGCTTTATTGATACAACGGAGATCGAAGCCTCTTGAGTCGCCCCATCCCCCAACGACTGCAGTTGATCACCCGGCTTGAGCTCTATAAGTGGCACAAAGCCTTTGCGCTTAGGCACGTAGAACGGATGACCCGGCGTCACTTGCAGAGTCTCAGTGATACCTTGACCGGCACTGCCGTTCTTCACAAGCGTCAGCTGATAGATCGGTTGATCCGTGCGAATGTGGGTTGCTGAGACCTTCGACGCGAACGGCTCACCGCCTTCTTCAGGTTTAGTCCAGACGACGTCGCCCACCCTGAGCGCGTCAATGGCTCGTTCACCATCAGGGGTGGCGACCATAGTCCCGGCTGCAAAACAGCATGGGCTATAGCCTGCTAATTTGGCCTGTGCTTGGTTGGCAAACTGTTCAGTCCCCTTACCCGCCGCCGCATCCAAGCCTTTACCAGCGGCTGACTCAATGCCCTTTCCGGCAACAGTTTCTGCAGCCTTGCCAGCGATAGCCTCCGTACCTTTAACCGCTAATGCGTCGCGCGCGGCCAACTCTTTGATTGCGCTTAACAATGCTCCCTTGCCTACTCCACCTATGGGCATAAGCTCAGCAAGCAGCTTGAGATCAATATCTGAATTAATGCCACCACTTGCCAAAACACGTAGCCGGTCTATTTGCTCTGCTTGGGAGGCGGCGTCAGAACTGAGCGCGGCGATCTCAGGGAGTTTCGTGATAGCCGTACGCTCTCCGTATTGCTCGGACCACGCATCAGGCACAACACCCATGCCACCAGGTTCGTTGTTGTAGGTTGTGTTACTTGAAGGATTGAACAGCAGCGAATCCTTGTACTGCTTTTCTGTGGACTTGAACGCAACGACCTGATCCCCGTTGGCAACAATGGGGCTGCCATCTCCCCAGGTCAGCAGGACTTTCTCGTTTTGCAGCTTGGTGATAACTCCCCGCGCAACAGTCAGGTCGTCACCTAATGCTTGCCCTTCAGGGTTAGAAGGACCGTAACCGGCCAGAATCCCTTGAAGCTCATTGTTGGTTTTCTGATCGACCTCGCCTCCGGCAACAAACGTTAGGAGCGCATCCCACTCAAAACCAGATCGGCTTTGACCTTTGGTGGCATCTAAACTCTTGGCCTCTTGGGCCAGTCGTTTCTCTTCTTGAACGTGCAACTTGCGGTTGTATGACTGTGCATTCCCAGCGATTTCCGAGCCCATGGCGACATCGCCATCAACACTCGCGGCAGCGAGCAATCCCACCAGTTTCGAAGCCGCATTGACCAGACGATCGTGTTCCGCTGGATCATTGCCACTGAGCAAAGGCGACTTATCCAACGCCACAATAAGGGCTTCGTTAGCACCCGCAGCCATCGCTCCCGTTTTAAAGTCGCCGCCCATTGCTTCTGAAAGCAAACCACCTACAACAGCATGCAGTGCAGTTTTGCTCAGGTCGCTGTCTTGAAGTTTGAAGGCATTACCAAAATCACCAACGCCGGTGAACGCGGTCGCCTGCATTACATCGAAAAGGCTGCCCTTCATTGCATCCTTGAAGCTGCCTTGTCCAAGAGCTTCAGAGAGCGTTCCGCGCACGGCACCGCCAGCCAATTGGATCGTTCCAAAACGGCCAATCGCTGCGGGGTCATTCCAATGGGGTACAACGCTTGGTCCACTTACCTTGTTAGTTACAGGGTCGCTCTGCGCGCCAAACCAATTGCCACTGGCGTAATTCACAAAGCCCGCAGAAGCGCCCGCGATCAGTGACTGCTTCAAGCTGTCGCTGCTGAAGGTTTCCTTGAATGCGGCCCCCAAGTTGCCTTTATTGTTTATGGTGCTGACGACGCCGGTACTGGCAAGCGAGGTCAACGAGGCAGTCGCGATGACGTTGCCCAACCCTGCTGCAGTTCCTGCGACTGCTGCGGTGGTCGACGTCGCAGCGGTAGCGGCTGTCGCGGCAGCCATAGTGGAGCCGGCCCCTACAGCGCTACCTGCCGAAGCAGCTAGCGCACTGGCCGCTCCCGCCGTCAACACGGTGACAACGATGATAATTGCCAGCATTGCGCCTTGGCCGAGGCTGGAGTGGCTGTATTTAAAGGAGTCGTGCAACTCCTTCACATGCCGCCAATCCACATCCCCACGCTTCTCGGCTTCTTTCAACCAAGCCAACTGTGGGTCTGCTTTGACCATCACATCAATCGTCTGGCTAACCGTGTTCTGATCAATCTGTTTAATGTCGATCTTCAGCCCGTTAACCGCCTTGATCGCCAACTCACCCTGTGCCTTCAACTCACTTTGGCGCAACGTCTCGTCGGTATTCCCCTTGCCCTTCGCGCTGGTCCACGCCAGGTCACTCTTGCTCTTCTCGTGGCTCTCCTGGTGCAGGTCTTTGACCGCCTCGAAGGTCACCGCGCCGCCACTGGTGATGGCCAGGTCCTTACCGCTCTCAAGCTTGGCCCGCTGATACAGCTGATCACCGCCACTGACCAGCGACAGATCACCACCAGTCTTGATCTCAGTCCCCACATTTGTAACGTGGGTCACCTCATCACGCTTGGTCTTCTTCGCGCCCCAGCCCCCCTTCTCCTTCATGTCGTAAAGGCTGTAGGTGCTGTTCTGCGCAGCCAACAAACTCAACTTATCCCCGCTATACAGATAAGCCTCATTCCCCGCACTGATCCTGCTCGCCACGATCGTGGTGTCACGCCCCGCCTGGCTGACAAAATCCCCACCCGCCGTCAGCACGCTCGCCACTTGAGTGGTCTGGTCGTCCGAGGTCTTGATGCGTTTTTTGCCGTCCTTTTCCTTGCCCTCAACGTTGTGCATGTCGCTGACCGAGGCGACGTTGAGGTCGCGGCCGGCGGCGATGTTGAGGTCTTTGCCGGCGGTGGCGGTGCTGCCGATGATGTTGACGTCTTGCCCGGCCTGCATGTTGAGGTTGCCGCCCGCCGTGACGCTGGCGGCGAGGTTTTTGACGTCGGTGGTGATGCTGGATTTCTCGCCGCCGTTGCGGGTCTCGTGTTTGACGCTGGTGTCGCTGGCGGCGATGAGGTTGAGGTCGCGGCCGGCGGTTAAGTTAGCGTCGTTGCCCGCTACCAGTGCGCCTCGGTTGGTGAGGTCGCGGCCGGCGTCGATGGCGAGGTTTTCGCGGGCGACGATGGTGCCGGCGCTGGTGTCGGTGAGGGTGCGCATGCCGGCGCCGTCACGTACCTGGATGGCGGTGGTTTCGTTGGTGATGTCGCCTTTGAGGGCCGTGAGGCTGACTTGTTTGCCGCGGATTTCGCCGGCCATGGCGTTGCGGATGCTGTCCTGGGCGAGCAGGTTGAGGTTGTTGCCGGCTTCGACCAGGCCGCCGGTGTAGATGCTGCCGCTGCTGATGGCGGAGAGGTTGTTGCTGGCGCGCAAGGTGCCGACGTTGATCAGGTCGCCGCCGGTGACCAGGTTGAGGTCGCGGCCCTGGATGAGGCTGTTGCCGCGCACGTTGCGCGAGTCGGCCTGGGCCAGGTACAGCACCGGTACGAGGACGGTCTGGCCGTCGATGACGCGGTTTTCCATCCACACGATGTCGTGGGTCAGGGCGCCGACTTGCTGGTCGGTGAGGGCCACGCCCAGGCTCAGGCGCAGGGCGTCTTTGCTGGCAAGGCCGTTGTCCATCAGGTAGCGGAACTGGTCGGCGTCGCTGTACAGGCCGCCGGCGAGGAAGCGTTGGCCGGTTTGGGCGAGCACGGCGTCGCGGATCAGGCGGGTTTCGTACTGGCCGTCTCCGAGGCGGCGCCAGGCATTGTCGGCAGTGAAACCGAGTTTGCCGAGCATGTAGTCGGAGCTGAAGAAGCCCGACACCGAGGTGAATTCGGGGTTGGTCTCGATCAGGTAGTGGCTGGTAGGGTCGGCGTTTTTGACGAACAGACCGTACTCGCCCTTGGGCAGTTGGAAGGTGGGCGAGGTGGTGGGATCGACCGGGGCAAACGCGGTGCCGGTGTAGTCCACAGGCACGAAGCCGCCACCAGGGGCAACGCCTACCACGGGCAATACGCTGCCAGGCGCCTGGGCGCTCGGGTCGTTGGCGTGTTTGCTCAGGTTGATGTTGATGCCGCCGACGGGGATGCCGGTCTGATCGTCGCCGAGGGTGCCGGTCAACTGGGCCAGGGTGTTGTTGTGCAGCGTGCCGTTTTGCAGGGTGCGGGCGACGTTGAGGTTGACCGTGCCGCCCGCTTGCAGGGTGGCGTCGTAGCCGGGGCCGCTGTTGTTGGTCCAGGTGGTGACGTCACTTGCGTAGGCGAACGGTAGGCTATTGGGTGAGCGGCTTTTGAGTTCTTCGAAGCGCGCCTTATCGAAATTCCCGGCCGCCGTGGCCGCATTGAACGCGGGCACGTCGACATATTGCATGCGTTCAAACAAATCGTCGGAGACGTGACCTGGCGTGCCGATGACAAGCTTGCGCTGGCCCGTGCGCGTGGCAGCGCCCTGGTTGAGCAGGTCACCGGCGGTGATGCTCAAGTCGCCATTGGCGGCCATCAGGCTGTAGCGGTTCTGCACAGTGTCGCCTTGCAGCAGCATGTTTTTGCCCGCCACCAGGCGCGCCGCTACCGAGTCCTTGGTCGCCGCCTCAAGGTACGTTTCGTAGATGGTGATCTCGCCACGTTCCCAGTTGTCGCTCTCGCCGCAGTGCTGGCCACAGATCCAACTCAAGCTGCCGGTGGTCAGCGTTTGCCCGAGTTCGAATTCATCTTTGGCGTTTTCGATAAAGCCCGCATTGATGCCGATCGAGCCTTCGCTTTCCACGGTGCCGGAGCGGTTGCTGAACAGCACGGCACGCCCGCCATCGCGGGCGGCGAAGCTCAGGTTGCCTTTGCTGTAGACATCGCCATAGCTGTTGCTGAAGCCATTGCTGCGCAAGGTCATGTCGCCGCCGCTGAACAGCAGCGTGTTGGCGGCATTGGTGATGCCGTTGACTGCGGTGAGGTTCACTGCACCCTGGGCACCGAGGGTGCCACGGTTGTTGATTTGCGCGGCGGCGATGTCCAGTTGCTGGCGGGCGGTGAGGAAACCGAGGTTGTCCAGGGTGCCGCCCAGGGTCAGGCGCGCATTGGTGGCCGCCAGGCGGCCGCCGTTCTGGCTGAGGTTGTTGGCGGCGACGGTGAGTGTTTGCAGGGCCGAGACGCGGCCGCTGTTGGTGATATCGCCGGTGGTGATGCTGATGTCGCCGTCGCTGAGCAGTTCGCCGCCGTTATCCAGGCTGGCCACGTTGAGGATCAAGCCCTTGGCGCTGGCCAAGCGGTCACCGGCCTTGAGGGCCAGCCCTTGGTCGCTCTTGTAGGTGAGCACGTCGTTGAGTTGCACACGGCCCAGGCCGTCGACTTTACCGAATGCCCAGTCGGCGCTGCCCATGCCCTGGATATTGCCCTGGCTGCCTGCGAGGCTGGCGGTGTTGAGGTGGAACAGGCCGGTGCCGGCGTGTTGCAACATGCCGTTCTGGTTGTTGAGGCTGGCGGCGTCAAGGCTGAAGGCCTGGCTGCCGAATTCGAGGGTGCCGTTCTGGTTGTTCAGCGCGCCGCTGAGGTTGAGTTTGCTGCTGGCGCCGCCCAATGCACGCAGTTGCCCGCTGACGCTGTTATCCAGGTTGCCGCCGGTGAGGGCCAGGCCCTGGTTGGCTTCGATCAGGCCGCCCTGGTTGGTGAGCGTGTTGCGTGAGGTCAGGTTGATCTGATTGCCGCTGACCTGGCCGCCCGCGCTGTTGTCGAGGCTGGCGCCGCTGACGGTCACTTGTTCTTTGCCGAACAGCTTGCCGCCACGGTTGGCCAGGGCCTCTACGGTCAGTTGCAGGTTGCCGACCAGGCTGGCCATCAGGCCGCCGCTGGCGTTGTCGACGCTGTTGGCGGTGACGCTCAGGCTGTCGCCCTGCACGGTGCCGCCCTGGTTATCCAGGCGGGTGGTGTTCAGTTCGGTGAGCGCGCCGCCGCTGAGGATCAGACCCTTGCGGTTGCTCACATCCTGGCCGCTGTAGCTCAGGCCTTCGGCGCCGGCCAGCAGTTGGCCGTTGTCGTTGCTCAGGTGCTGGGCGGCGATGTCCAGGCGCTTGCCGCGCAGGGTGCCGCCGTCGTTGTTGAGGGTGGTGAGCTGCTTGACCAGCACGCTGCGTTCGCCCGCGTCGATCTGGCCGCCGACGTTGGCGAGCAGGTCGCTGACCTTGAGCACCACGTCGCCGCCGTCGCTGACCAGCGCGCCTTTGTTGCTGTTGGTGAAGGTCTGCGCGGTGACGTCGACGGTCTGGCCCAGCAGGATGCCGGCGCTGTTGTCCAAGCGCTCGCCTTGCAGTTGCAGCAGGCCCTCGCTCTGGATGCGGCCCTGGGCGTTGAGCAACTGGCCCGGGCCTTTGAGCAGCAGGCTTACGCCCTGGGCACCACCGGCCAGCAGGCCGGCGTTGCGGTTGTCGAGGCCCGAGGCGCGCACGTCGAGGTGGTCACCCAACACGCGCCCGGCGCGGTTGTCGATGTCGCCGCCGGCCACGTCGAGCAGCAGTTGCTTGCCGACGATCGTGCCGCTCTGGTTATCCAGGTTCGCGGCGTGCAGTTCGATATCGCCCTGCCCGGCCTGCAAGCGGCCCTGGGCGTTGTTGAGCTGTTGCGCGGCGGTGAGGGTGAGCTTGCCGGTGTCGGCGCTCAGTACGCCGCCTGCGTTGCTGCTGAGGGTGCCGGCAGTTACGTTCAGATCGGTGTTGGCCTGGGTAAAACCCTGATTGTTGTTGAAGGTGTTGGAAACGGCGAGGTTGAGCGCGCCACCGTCGGCCTGGATCAAGCCCTTGAGGCTGTTGTCGAGGTTGCTGGCAGTGACGGTCGCGGTTTTGGCCACCAACACGCCGTTCTGGTTGTTCAGGTTGCCGGCGTTGACGGTCAGGTCGTTGGCGATGACTTGCCCGCCGCTGTTGTTCAGGTCGGCACTGGTGAGCACCAGGCTGCCACCGGCCATTTCGATACGGCCTTGGCGGTTGTCCAGGGAGGCGCTGTTGAGCGTGGCGGCCTGGCCTTCGCCGAAGCGGATCAGGCCGCCAAGGTTGACGATGGCCGGCGAGTTGATCGCCAGGGTTTGTTCGCCAAACAGACGTGCGCTGGCGCCCTGATTGGTGAGTTTGGCGCTGCTGACCTCGACGGTCTTGGCCTGGATGATCGCGCCCTGGTTGGTCAGCGCTTGCGCGGCGGTGATCGCCAGTGCACGGCTGGCCAACAGGTTGCCGCTGGTGGTGACGGTTTGCGCGTTCACCACCAGATCGCCGGTGGTGTTGCGGCTGTTATCAGCGGCGACGCCGGCTTCGATGATGCCGGGGTTGTTCACGCTGGCCGCGTTGATCTCGATGCGCTGGCCGGCGGCGATGCTCTTGCGGTTGACCAGGGCCTGGGCGCTGGTGACCTGCACGTTGCCGTTGGCGTAGACCTTGTCGGTGAGGTCGACGTTTTGCGCGGTGACTTTGACGTTACCGGTGGCCACCGTTTGCGCCATGCTCAGGCGCCCGTTGGCGTCGAGCTGAATATCGCCACCACTGGCCGCCAGGGTGCCGTCGAGCTTCACGCCCACACCGGCCTCGGTGCCCACCAGTTTGATCGCGCCGGCATACATGCCGCCCAGGGCCGAGGAGTCGATTGCCAACTCGGGTTTGGCGCTGCCGTCATCGGCACGGGCGGTGGTTTTCAGGCTTTGCGCATCGACGTCGTTGCGCCCGGCGATCACGTTGAGTTCGCGGGCGTTGATTTGTGCGTTGATCTTGGCCGAGCGGGTGATGATATCGAAGCGTTCGACATTGCTGGCGTTCAAGCCCTGGCCGTCGATGGTCACGGCGCCGCCATCCACTTCATAGCGCTGCAATTGGCCGCTGGCGTCGAGCACCGGTTTGCCGGTGGTGAGGGTGACGTTGGGGGTGTTGATAAAGCCGCAACCGCTGCACGTCACGCCGTACGGGTTGGCGACGATGACCTTGGCCGACTGCCCCGCCACTTCGGTGTAGCCGCGCAACTGGCTGGGGCTGCCGCCGTTGACTTCGTTGAGGATGACGTTCGCCGCGCCGCCCTTGAGGTTGGGGTTGCCGACAATGATCCCGCCCAGCTGGGTGTTGACCATGGCGCCGTTGCCATTGTTGAGGATCACGCCGTTGGGGCCGACGTTGTAGTCCTTGAACTGGTTATGGGACAAGCCCGCGCCATTGGGGGTGGCGATGTTGACCACCGGCACGCCATTGCCCGCCGCGCCCACGGTGGTGCCCGGCGCACTGACCACGATGCCCTCAGCCTGGGCCAGCAGCGGCTGCCAGAACAGTGCGTTGGCAAGGATCAACGCCAGCCCGCGCTTGGGCAGGCCGAAGAACGCGTCCCTGCGCTTCAGGGCGGCAGAAGGTTGGCGGGCCAGGAAGGCGAATTGGCGAACATCCATTGTCAGGCTCTCATGCAGCGGGGCGTTGAATTACAGGAAAAAATCCATGCGGAAGTAGATCGGCGCTTCGCGCTCGGTCACCACACCGGGTCTTTCTAACGAATGGGCAAAGGTCACGCTGGTGCTGACGTGTTTGCCACGGGCGAACAGCTCCAGGGAGTTGCTGGACACCCGGCCATGAACGTTGTCGTTGTAGCGGTCGTTGCGGATCACGCCTTGGTCGTAGCCGACACTGGCGCCGTACTCGGCGAAGGCCGGGCGCATCCAGTCGAGGGTCACCGGGCGCGCCCAGCGCACTTCGTTGCGCCAGTAGCCGCCGCTGTCGCCGGTCAGCAACTGGTCCTTGAAACCGCGCACCGAGGCCGAGCCGCCAAGGCTCATGCGCTGCGGCGAAAACAGCGGGTCTTCGCTGCGTTGGCCGGTGGCCAAACTGCTGAAGCTGAACGACTCGCCCCACAGGCTGAACGGTTGCAGGTAGCTGACGGTCGCGGTGTATTTGCGGTAGCGCGAATTGGGCTGGCGCCGACCGAGCGGGTCACGCTCGTCTTGAGACTGGGCGTCGAGCAGGCCGATGCCGCTTTGCATGCCAAGGTCCAGGTTGACGAAGGCACTGCCGATGCGCCGACCGTGGTTGACGCCCAGTTGCAGTTCGCTGAGGCGGTTGCTGCTGGGCGCGGTGCGCACGTCGAGGATGTAGTTGTTGGTGCGCAGGTGCGCCAGGCCGACGTTGACCGAGGTCTTGCTGACGTCGTCGCGATGGATCACCCGCTCGGCGCGCAGTTGGTGGTTCTGGTTGTCGCCGTCCTGCTTGTATTTGAAGCCGTCGGTGACGCCGTAGGTGCGGTAGTCGCTTTCGCTGTAGGTGTAGCTGAAGTTCCACCAGCCCCAGGGCACGTTGTAGTAGAGCATGGTGTTTTTCGAGGTTTTCTGGTGGTCGCTGATGGCGTCGTGGCCGCCGCGCAGCATCAGTTGGTCACCCAGGCCGAGTGGGCTGTCCCACTCAAGGCCAGCGCCCCATTGCTGTTCGCCAGTGCTTTTCTGCCCGTCGTTGTTGCGCGACAGGCTGGCGCGCCAGGGCTTTTGCGCAGTGTTCTTGACCACCACATCGCTGCCGCCGATTTGCTTGCCGGGGGTGAGTTCCATCTGCGCTTGTTTGGACGGCAGGCGGTTGAGCTGGTCTACCAGTTGCTCGATTTCACGCAGGTTCAGCGCTTCGCCGACTTTGCCGGGAAAGGCCATGGCCAGTTCGCGGTCGGTCACTGTGCTGCCATCGGCGCTGCGCAGGGCTTCGAGCTTGCCCTCCACCACCAGCACTTGCAGATGGCCGGTGGAGAGGTCTTGCTGTGGCAGGTAGGCACGGCTGGTAACGCGGCCTTTGCCCAAGTAGTAGTCGGTGATGACCTTGAGCAGCTCGTTGAGCTGGGACACGCCCAGGCACTGGCCGATGTAGGGCTTGAGCAAGCGCTCGCGGTCGGGCGCCGGCAGGCTGTCGGCGCCTTTGAGTTCGATGGTTTTGATCGGGAAGCAACGGGTGTCGGCCGGGGTTGCCGGGGCTTGGGGCTTGTCCGCTTTGCCGGGCAGGTCCTGGAGTTCCTGGAGGCGCCGCTGTTGCTCTTCAAGCAAGCGGTTCTGCCGGTCGCGGATCAAATCCTGATCGCCAGGCGTGGGGGCGGCGGATGCACTGTTCAGGCCCATGCAACTGAGCAGGAAGGTGCAGAGCAATAACCGGGTCCATGGCAATAACGAAGACATGTTCGATCCATCGAAAATCAAGGGCCGCGAAACTAACATCGAACTTCCAGCTCGCCTAGAAACGGGCGAAGTTGGGCCGCTCGACTGATTAGCTTTCTAACCTGTTGATTATTAATAATAATTTTTCATCAAAAGGGTTTAAGTCGGGCACTTACGGTGATTATTCCGACAAGCGGCAACTGTTTTGATGGCGATTCGACGAATGACTTTCCGACTGCCATTATTTAGCCATCAGATGTTCGTCGAGTTAGGTTAGTACCGGAGAAGGGGGAAAAGTTCGCGGGGGTTTTGTGAATTGGATCCCATTTATCGGAATTCCAACAAGAGGAGTGAACCACTGCAAGCCATGGGTGGAAATACTACCTGTAGGAGCGGGCTTGCTCGCGAAGGCGGTGTGTCAGTCACTGCAACTGTTACTGCACTATCGCTTTCGCAGGCAAGCCAGCTCCCACATCGGGTCTTCATTGCTTTGGGCATTGCGTTCGCTTAGGTCTAGCCAATGCCCTTGTCTTTGTCGGGTACCAGGGTCAGGCCGGGGCGTTCGACGTCGCGGGAGACATGGGATTTCACTTCTTCGACGCCGCCTTCTTCGTCGTTGTGGATCACCAGCACGCCGGGGCGGCGCAGTTGTTCGAGGTCGCCATCGCCCAAGTTGAAACTTTCACTCAGGTGCTGGTCGCTCAGCGCATTGGCCTCGGCGCGGCGCTGGGCGAATTTGCGCCCGCGATGCTGCTGATAACGTGCCCAACTGATCAGGATCACCGCATTGAACAGCGCGATCCACAGGTAAACCTGCAAGGTGTTGAGCGCCGCAAAGATAGGCGCCTCGATGCGCGGGCCGCCATGGGTTTCAAGCATGGCGCTGATGCCTCGCGCCAGCAACCAGATCAACCCACCCCAGGCCAGCAGGGTCAGCAGCACATCGACGATCCACATCAGTGTGTTTTGGCGAGTTCTGACCAGTTTCATGATCACGCCTCCTCTTGTGCAGGTTTGATACCGCGGTCCGGGCTGACCCAGCGTGCGCGTTTCTGATGCTGGTTGAACAACACCTTGGGAAAGCTGACCAGCGTGGTGAGCAGGCTGACCAGCCAGAACACCATCGGGTACCACACGGTCCAGAACAGGGTTTTCCACAGGTCTTTTTCGTAGCGCCGGTCGATCAGGATGCTCACCGCAAACTGCAGCAGGCACACCATCGCCAGCACCAGCCCGGTGAACGCGGGCGGCACCAACGAGCTCACGGTGATCGCCGCCGGCAGCGTGACGAATTTACCCACGGCCCAGAAGATCACCGACAGCAGGAAGGTGAAGGCCCAGCCGGTGGACAGGCAGTATTCGAACAACAGCGGCCACAGGTAGCGGTGGCGCCATTGCCAGATGCCACGGATGTTCTTGAACAGCACTTCGGCGCCGCCCTGGGCCCAGCGCAGGCGTTGTTTCCACAGGCCGCCGACGGTTTCGGGCATGAGGATCCAGCACAGCGCGCGCGGCTCGTAGAAGATCGCCCAGTGATCGAGTTGCAGCTTCCAACTGACATCGATGTCCTCGGTGATCATGTCGGTGCTCCAGTAGTCGATGCGGTCCAGGGCTTTCTTGCGGAACGCCACCACCACACCAGAGACCGTGAAGATCCGGCCGAATACCCGCTGGGTACGCTTGATCAAACCGATGATCGAGGAGAACTCGCCGACCTGCACTCGGCCGATCAGGGTCGAGCGGGTACGAATGCGCGGGTTGCCGGTGACGGCGCCCAGGCGCGGGTTGTCGAGCATCGGCGCGACCATGTAGGCGGCCGCGTTTTTGTCGAGCAAGGCATCGCCGTCGATGCACACCAGGTATTCGCTGCGGGCGGCCACGGCGCCCATGCGCAGGGCCACGGCTTTGCCCTGGTTCTGCGCCAGGTGCAGCACGCGCAGGCGCGGGTGTTGCAACGCAAGGGCATCGAGTACTGCGGCGGTGTTGTCGCTGGAGCCATCGTTGACCGCGATCACTTCGATGTTCGGGTACACCTGGCCGAGGGCCGCATCAATGGTGTCGGCGACGTTATCGCCCTCGTTGTAGCAAGGGATGATGATCGAGATCAGCGGCTCGCCGGCCAGGGTCGGCGCCGGCGTGTCTTCTTCCCACGGCCAGTGGCGTTCCCAGTGCAGCCAGAAATACAGGCCACCGGCGATCCACAGCGCCGACATGAACAGCGGGTAGAAGAACACGAAGTCCATCAGGAACTGCCCGGTCACCAGAAAGATCAGGCCCAGGGGCAAGCCCAGTACCAGTGCCAACACGAATAGAGCCAGGATTCTGTCAACCATGATCAAGGGTTCCATTGGTTGGAGAGGGCCGGACGGATGGTCTTCAAGTCCGGGGAGTTTTCCAGGAAGTTGTCCGGGTAGTAGCCGAAACTGGTGACGCCCTGGCGTTTGAGTACACCCATCCACTCTGCCAATTGCTCAGCGCTGATATCCGGTGCGGCTTGGGTGCGCCAGTCTTTGGCTTGCAATTCGAAGATGGTTTTTTGCATCGCGCCGGGGCGCGTCTTGACCGTGGCGATGAGTTTTTCCAGCCAGGCGTTGGAGGTTTTCACTTCCTGGCCTTCCATCAACGGCATGGCCATCGGCGCGGTCCAGTCGTAGGCCTGGAGGAAGTCATCGAGGTTCTGCGCGAACCAGGTTTCGCTGCCGGGGTTGAGCATCGGCTCGGCGAAGATATTGCGCGCGGTGAGTACCTGCGGCCCACGGATGGCGCGAACCTTGGCGGTGAGCTCATGGGTGAAGTCGATCAGGTAGCGGCTTTTGAAACGGGTCCAGCGCTGCATCACGGCCGGGTCGGCACGCAGGGCGGCGATGCTGCTCGGCAAGCCTTGGGCGGCGTAGGCCTTGAGCGCGGCCGGGCTGGCGTCTTCGAAGTCGTTGAACACCGCATCATCGTGGTAGAGGATGCCGTCAATCGGCCCTACACGCGCCAGGTCTTGGTAGATCTCACCGATGACCTGCCGCACCTTGGGATCAAATGGCGACAGGCGTTTGTATTGATCCGGGTCGGGGCCGACCTGGCCGGTTTTCGGGTCCCAGCGGGTGACACGCGGCAGCTTGGGGTCGAGGGCAAAACTCAGCACCGGCATCCACGCGTACACACTGGCATGGGCGCGGGTGTGCAACTGCCAGGCGACCCGGTTGAACAGGTCGGCACGCATCGGCAGGTGGCGGTTGGGGAAGTACAGCGAATGCACCAGGCCGTCGCCCTTGGGGTCGGCAAAGGCTTGCAGGAAGACGGTGCCGGCGCCCATGTCCACCACGCGCTGAACCAGCACGTCGAGGTTGCGCGCCTGTTGGGCCGGGTCGGGGTCGTACACGTTGTCCAGGTCTACGTGCAGCACGCGCATCGGCGCTTTGGTCTGCACGGCCACCATGCTGTTGGCAAAATGCTCGCCGTCCGGGTCGGAGGCCACCAGAAAGCGTGGGCTGTTCATCAGGTTACCGAGGTCGTCGAGCCCGTCTTCCAGGGTCAGCGCCATCTCGTAGCCGTGCTCGCCGACTACCGCCAACGAGGTGCCATCGGCAGCCCCATACGGCCACACCCACACACGCGGTGCCTTGCCGGTGACGGTACGGATTTTGTTCGAAATCGCGGCGACGTCAGCCCGCATACGCGCCTGGAACTGCGCTTCGCTTTCGTAGCCGTTGGTCTTGGGATCAAAACTTCGCGTGGTGGCGGCCGGTTCCAGGTTGCCCTGGGGGTTGGCCAGGATGCCCTTGTGATTGGCGTCGGTGTGAGCGGCGATTTCCACCAGGCCAGACTGGGACACTTCACGAATCTGCTGCCACGTCAGGAACTCTCCCCGTGGTCGTGGCGTACCGGCAAAATCCACCGGTTGGTTCAACGGCGTGTCGATCCAGGACCCCACCGGTGCCAGCAATGCAGGCCAGTGGTAGGCACGCAGAATCGGCATCACGCGGGTGTAGAAGCTGGAATAACCGTCATCGAAGCTGAGCATCACCGCCTTGGGTGGCAATGCCGGGCCGCCGCGCCGGGCCGCCAGGATCTGATCGACGCTGACCGCCTGGTAGCCATTCTCCCGCAGCCACGCCAGCTGCTCGATCAAACGCTCGGTGCGCACCGCCACCACGGCTTGATCGGGGTCGCGATCCTCTACGTCGTGATAGGCAATGCCCAGGAAGTGGTTCTTCGGCCACGGCGCTTCGTTGGGCGCTATCGGCCGTTCGGCGGGTGGAGTGTAGGGCGCGGGTTGTTGGGCGCAGGCGGCGGCCAGCATTACACCCAGGACCAACAAGCAACGGCTGAGGACGGTCATGGTCAGGCTCTTTTAGAAACGGTAAGTGAGGTCGACGAGCAGGCGCAGATCGCGTTCGCGATCACCGTCATAAGGTCGGCTGATCAGGCTGAGGTTGGCGCCCATTTCCAGTACGTCGTTCCAGCGATAGCGTTGGCCGTAGCCAATCAGGCCGATACCGCCGGTGGAGTAGTCACGCTGGCTGTAGGTACCCGCGCCGATTTGGAACTGCTGACTCCACTGGGTTTCGTAGCGGTGATAGAGCACGTGATTGACGTTGATCATGGGCAACACCGTGAAGTCCGACTTCGGGTTGAAGTACACGGTGTCTTCCTTGCTGTTGCGGCTGGCGCCCACTTCCAGGCCCAGGTCCACTTGCACATGGGGCGAGCTGTATAGGCCTTCGCGGCCGGTGAGCAAGGCTTCGAAGCGGTCGTTGCCGTCGCTGAAATGGGACGGGCTGAGGGTCAGTTTCCACTCGCGGCTTTCGTTGGCGCGCCAGCGGATAAAACCGCTGCCGCCGTTGGCTGTGACGCCGTCATTCAGGGCCCGCAACGGCGTGGTGCTGAGCAAATAGCCGAGGCTGCCGCCGTATTGCCAGTGGTCGTTGATGTCGCGGGCAATCGACACGCTGGCGCCTTGCTTGGAACCGTCGCCATAGGAATGGTTGGACACTTCGGCTTCGATGGTCATGTCACGGGTGCGACGCTCCACGCCCACGCGCTGCCAGCGATGTTGGCCAGTGCCTTCCTGGAAGTCGGCGGTGGCATAGCCGGCACCAGCGAACAGGCGCCAGTCTTCGTCGATGGGCGGCGTGTAGATCACGCTTTCAATGCCCCAGTCTCGGCTGCCGGAGACGGCACCGGCGTCGTTGTTATTGCCGCCACCGTAGCTTTTGCCGGTGTAGGCTTCGACACGCAGCTCGGCCATGTCGTGCACATCGCGCAGGCGGCTCAGGCGCTGCACCTGACGGTTGTCCGGGTTGCGGGCGAGCACGTCGTCGGTGAGCGTGTCCATCTGCCGCCACTCTTGCAAGTCCATGGCGGTATAGGCTTGGGAGACTTCCAGGCCGATGTCGCGGGGGGCCTGGGTTTCGGTTTCCTTGAGCGTGCCTTCGGCGCGGCGCGGCCAGTCGCGGGCACGGTACATGTCGGCCTGGGCCAGGCGCAGACCCACGTTGCCCGGTGCCTTGGCCACCAGCGCTTCCAGGCTGGCCTCGCTGCCAGGCAGGTCACCGCCATAGGTACCGGCCTGGGCGGATAATTGTTGGGCGTCCATCCAGTTGTCATTGGGGTTGCCAATGGGCAAGCCCTTGAGCTCAACGCGGGGGTTTTGCTCCTTGGCCAGGTTGTTGGCGACCTGGCGGGCCTCTTCGACCTTGTCGCTTTCCAACAAGGCGTAGAACAGCGCCGTGCTGTCATCGACCCGATAGCTGGCGTCTGTGTCAGGGGCGGTGAGTACCTGGCGGTACAACGGCTCGGCCTTTTCCGGCTGGCGCTGTTCCAGGTAAGAGCCGGCGACCCAACGCAAGGCGTAGGTGGGCAGTTGCACGCCTTCGCTGGTGAGGGTCTGGTAATCGCGGATCACCTCGGCATGCCGTGCTCGCGCCTTGAGCGCACCCAGGCGGTCGATGCGCCAGCGGATGACATCGTCCTTGGCTGTGGCGTCGGGAGCCCAGCGGCTGATCAGTTTGTCGTAGTCCTGCAGGGCACGGTCTGCGATGACGTAGCGTTCTTTTTCTGTACGCGTGGCGAACTCGGCCATGCGCACACGCTCGGCGGCAAGGTCGCCTTCGAGGCGGCGCTGGGTGACGGCGTCCACCAACCCCGGGCGCTTGGCCGAGAGGCGCAGTGCTGGCTCCGGCAGCCGAGCCTTTTGCAGGGCAACGATGTATTCACGGGCCACTTCGGGCTTGTCACCGGCGCGGATAAAGGCTTGGTCGAATTCGAACAGCGCGTCGTAGTTCAGGCCGGCACGTGTCAGCGCATACCCCAGGGCCATGCGGCGGTTGGGGTCATTGGGTTGGGCCGCCACCAGCGTGCGCAGGCGTTGCACCGCCTCGTTGGCTTTGCCGCCATCGGCCTGGGTGAGGGCCTGGCCCAGTTGCAGGTCGACGTTATTGGGTTCACGCAGCAGCGCCTGGCGATAGACCGCTTCGGCCTGAGCCCACTGCTTTTGATTGCGATAAGTGCGCGCCACCGTGGCGAGTGCCTGGGTGGTGAGGTTGCGATGCTTGCCTTGCGCCTCGTACACCTTAAGCACTTCTGCGTCTTGCCCGGCCCAGCCGGCGATCACCAGGTGGTCGCTGACCTGGCCTGGGGTCTGGCGTTCGGCGGAGAGTTGGCGCAGTTGGGTCAGCGCCGGCGTGAAGTGGCCGTTGCGGGCCTGGATGATCAGGGCGTCGTAGGCTGGGTCGGCAAACGCAAGGCCTGGAACCAGCAACTGGCTGCACAGGGCGGCCCCGATAAGCAGACGCAACCGGCCGGAGGCACTGTAGGGGTGGTTTCGCAGCATATCGTGAGCTTCCTTACACACGGAAAGCCTTAACGATAGGTGATCCTGAGCGAAACGCATCAGGGTGTCGGCGTCTCGGGACCCGACCTAGCTTTCCTGTAGGAACTATCTCTTAGCGAAGTAGGGGGAAGTGCAATTCAGAACAATTGTTCAGAATTGTGCGAGCGCGATTTTTTGCCCTCACACAAAACGAATGTGGGAGCCGGGTTTGTGTGGGAGCCGGGCTTGCCCGCGATGCAGGCACCGCGGTCGTTCAGCCAGACCGGGGCGATGCTATCGCAGGCAAGCCAGCTCCCATACAAGCCAGCTCCCACATTTTTTACTGCATTTTCAGCGCTTACTGGGCGCCGCTGACCGCACCGGCCTTGGACATCACAAAGCTGAGGAACTGCTCAACGGTCATTTTCTGGCCGTTGAAAGTCACTTCGTTATTGGCGTAGTGCAGCTTGGAAACCACATCGGTGCCCACCAGGGTTGCCATTTGGGTGCCGACGGCCATGCCGCTGACCATCTCGGCCGCCATCTGCGATTGCTGCTCGATGGCTTTGGGGTCAGTCACGCCGCCGACCTGGGCTTGCAGGGCGGCCACGTCGCTGATCATCGGCTTGGACAGGGTCAGGTTGGCATCGAGCAGCGCAATCATCTGCTTGCCCAGCTCAACCGGCGGCAGCTCCATCGACGTTGGCTTGGCCAGGTCGACCACCAGGTTGAACTTGCTTTCGCCGTGGGTGGTTTTCAGCGACAGGTTTTCCACCGCCAGTTGCGGCTTGGCAGCCAATACCTGGTTGACGTTGGCTTCGGCCAGGGCCTGCTCGGCTTCGGTCAATTGCAGTTCCGGTACCGGTTGGCCGGCAGCGGCAGCGGCTTGCACCGGTTGCATTTTGTCCTGGTAGAGCTTGGTCAGCACCAGCATCGCCGGGATGTCGACGTTCTTCATGCTCACAGCCATGGCCGCCGAGCCGACCGGCTTGCCCTGGTAACCGATCTCGTCGATTTTGTAGTCGACGCGACCGGCCAGGTTGTTGTCCTTGGCTTGGGTGGAATCTTTCTGCTCGAAGCCCTTGAGGGTCAGCACGGCTTTCTGCGGACCGAAGGTGACCTTGGTGTCGGTCAGCTCCACAGTGTTCTGGCCGGTGTAGAAGCCAAAGGTGGACTTTTCAAGGTTGCTGGCGACGGTCAGGCCAGCCAGTTCCGCTTCGAACGGTGCGCCATTGGCATCGATCGCCGCGACCTTGAGGCTGTTCATGAACCCATCAGCCTTGACCTTCTGGCCTTCGGCGCTGCTGTCGAATTCCAGGTTGGCGCCGGAGAAGCTCACCGAGGAGGTGTCATCCTTGAACTCCAGCGGCAGCAATTCGATGTTGCCGCTGACCGAACGGCTGTAGCCGATATTCGCCACGCCTTTGAGCGGCGACACGTCTTTGCTGGCGGCGAACCATTTTTCGGTGGTGGGGTTCTTTTCCAGTTCGTAGTGACTGGTGGCCATGACCGGCAACCACTTGAGGGTCACCAGGCGCGAGAACGGCAGCGGGCCGTGTTCGATATGGTCGACGAACAGCAATTCGGGGTTCGGGTTGTCTTCGCCGAACACGCTGCCTTGGCCCTTGAGGCGATAGTGCGCGGTGCTGCTGAACACGCCACGGTCCAGGGACACCAGCTCCAGGGTCACGCTACCATCGACGCCGGCCATGGAGGTCTGCAGTTCTTTATTGGCGCTCTGGATAGCGGTTTGCAGGACCGGCTCCAGTTGTTTACCGGTGTACCAGGCACCGCCCGCACTGACGGCGCCGACGGCGACAACAAAACCCAAGAAAACAACGGCTGGCTTATTCATGAAGTGACCTGATCAAATCCTGTGAGAAGTGGGCTGTCTTCCTTGAACCCCTGAGGGGATTGGCTCAAGCCCGCCGAAAACGGGGGAAGATTAGCACTGGCGGGCGTAAACGGCCCAGCCTTTCAGAGGGATCAGTTCAGCAGGAGTTCAGGAGTACTCTTGTTCGACTTCATCCAGTTGGTGATCAAAACTCTTCAAGCGCGCGGTCCAGGTGTACACCAACACCTCGAACTCGCGGTGTATCACGGCGTTGCCGGGGGTGTCGGCCTTGGGGTCGCAAAAATCCAGCTGGTAGCGCTCGCGGGCCATTTGCGTGGCCACGTCGGACAATTCCCGCGCGTTATCCAGCCAATGCCTACCGTCGGCAACCTGTCGGTCCAGCAGCACGCATTGTTTTTTCAGGACTTCGAGGCTTTTTTCCAGCGGCGTGCCGGTGAGGTCGCCCATGACTTCCTGGAACGTGCGCCCCGGCTGCCAGTAACTGCCCCAGAAATAGCGGTCGAACACGGTTTCGACGCGGCGCAGGGCGACCTTGGTGTCCCAGATCGCCACGCGGGTCTTGCCCTGCTCGAGGAGTTTTTTCTTCACCCGCTGGTTTTGATACGACGCCCAGGCCACCACGCCGATGGACAAAGTGCCGATCACCAGGCAGGCGCTGTCGAGGAACACCATCGCCTTGTCGAGTTGATGGGCGAGCATGACGCCGTAAAAATACGCGGCCGATAACAAAACCAGTGCGAAGAGCACGCACCAGAAAGCGGGAGCATAAGGGTTTTTCATTCTTGGAATCCCCATGAGCAAACGCGAGCTTTGTCGGGTGAGGCGCCAGCGGGCCTCACCCAAGAAAGCATAGCAATCACCTCACGGTTTGCCGGGTTTTTGCCCTTGCGTTCGTCCGCTTTCCCAACCGCCGCCCAGGGCCAGGAACAGGTCGATCTGGCTCATGGCAACCTGGGTGTTGGCCGCCGCCAATTGCGCACGCATATCGGTGTAGGTGCGCGTGGCTTGCAGGTCGGCCAGGAAGGATTCGCGGCCGGCCTGAAAGAAGCGGTGGGTCTGGCCCGCCGCTTCTCGGGCCGACTGTTCGGCGTCGGCCAGGGCGTCGCGGCGTTGCAACACGGCGGTGTATTGGGCCAGGCCGGTCTGGGTTTCGCGGATGGCGTTGAGCACCACGCCGTCGAAGTGGGCCAGGGCTCCCTGGGTCGCGGCTTCGGCTTCATGCACGCGGGCGCGGGCGCCGTTGGTCGGTACAGTCCAGCTGATCATTGGGCCAAAGCCCCAGCGATTAGTGGCAGGCGTGCCGAGGTTTTCCAGCAGGCCCACGGTGCCTACCGTGGCGCCGATGCTGATGTCCGGGTACAACGCGCCGGTCGCCACGCCGATGCGTGCGGTGGCGGCGGCCAGCTGGCGTTCGGCCTGGCGCACATCAGGGCGGCGCTTGAGCAGCGTGGCGCCATCGCCTACCGGCAGCAATTGAGCAATATGCGGCAGCTCAGCGCAGGTGCCCGTGCCGGCTGGCAGTTGGTCGACCGGTTTGGCCAGCAACATCGACAGCCGGAACAGCGCCGCCTGACGCGAGGCTTCATAGCGCGGTATGTCGGCGCGCAGGGATTTGTATTGGGTTTGCGAGCGAGTCACCTGGGTTTCGTCGCCGCGCCCGGCATCCCGCAGGCGCTGGGTCAGTTTGGTGCTCTGGGCTTGCAGGTCGAGGGACTCGTTGGCAATCGCCAGCTCTTCGTTGGCCGCGCACACCTGGGTATAGGAGCGCACCACATCGGCCACCAGGGTGATGCGGGCGATATCCGCCGCAGCCTGGGTGGCGTCGGCGCTGGCCTGGGCGCTTTCGATGCCACGCTGCAAGGTGCCGAACAGGTCGAATTGATAGGACGTGGTAATCCCGACGCTACCGATATTGCCCACCGGGACTTTGTCCGGCAGCAAGAAGGCCTCTCCAGACTCCTGCAAACGCTGGGCCTCGGCCTTGACGCCGGCACTCCAGCCGCCAGCGGATTCGGCCTGCTGCACCTGATAACGCGAGCGCTGCAGATTGGCGGCGGCCACGCGCAGGTCGGTGTTGGAGGCCATGGCCTGGCGCACCAGTTCGTCCAGGCGCGGGTCTTTGTACAGCTTCCACCAATCCGCTGGCACTGGCGCCGAGACTACATTTTTGCCTTCGCCCATGATCGGCCCTTGAAGGTCGCCACGGTTGACCGCAGCCTGCTCCGGCAGTTTGTAATCCGGGCCTACTACTTGGCAGGCCGACAGCAACAACCCCAGGGAAGCGGTTGCCAGAAGCCGCTTCATGGTTTGCCCCCGTCTTCAACTTTGTCGTCAATGATCGACACCGTCGCCGTGCGCCCGGCGATCATGCGAAAGTCCGCCGGCACGTCATCGAAGGCAATGCGCACGGGGATCCGCTGGGCCAGGCGCACCCAACTGAACGCCGGGTTAACGTTGGGCAACAGATTGGAGCCGCTGCTGCGGTCGCGGTCTTCGATACCGGCGACGATACTCTGCACGTGGCCATGCAGGCGCGCGTTGTCGCCGATCACACGGATATCCACACCCATGCCTACGTGAATGCCGTCGAGCTTGGTCTCTTCGAAATAGCCGTCGATGTGGAAGGAATTGCTGTCCACCACCGATAGCACCGGGCGCCCGGCGGTGACGAACTCCTGGGTACGCGGTGCGCGGTCGTTGACGTAGCCGTCCACGGGGCTGCGAATCACCGAGCGGTCGAGGTTGAGTTGGGCGGAGTCGACTGTCACTTGGGCTTCGGCCAGGGCCGATTGGGCGCGGGCGACGCGGGACTGGCTCTCTTCCAGTTGCTCGCTGGGCACCAGGTTGCCAAGGCCCCGGTTACGCTTGTACTCGCGCTGGGCCTGGGCCAGGGTTTCCTGGCGGTCGGCCACGGCGGCCTGGGCTTGGCGCAGGGCCAGCTTGAAGCGGTCCTGGTCGACGGCGAAGAGCACCTGGCCCTTGGTCACCAACTGGTTGTCGCGCACGTCCACGCGCTGGATCAGCCCGGACACGTCCGGGGCGATCTGCACGATGTCGGCACGGATGTGGCCGTCACGGGTCCAGGGCGCAAACATGTAGTACATGACCATGCGCCACACAACGACGACCGCGAAACTCACGATCAACAACGTCAGGACGACACGGCCGATAGTCAAAAAAGGTTTTTTCATGTCATCAAATATCGACTGAGTGAGTCCACCGCGCCCAGCAACAGCGCGTAGAGCCCCACATTGAACAATGCCCGGTGCCAGACCAGGCGATAGAAGTGCATGCGCGTCAACAGCCCGTGCACCACCAGAAACAACACATAAGTAATGCCCATCAGCACCAGCAGCGTGGGCAGGAATACCCCGCTGATATCCAGGTCACCGATCATAAAGGCGCTCCATCAGGTAACGGCGCTTCCATTTCTGTACCGCCAATGAACTCCACCCCGGGCAACAGCGCCAGGCGCAGGCCGGCCAAGGCGTGCAGCAGGTGCAGGCGGGTGTCGTCTTCGTCTTGCAGGCCCTGGCCGTTGAGGGCGCGACGCGTGCGGTCCAGGGTCATCAGCAGACCGCTGGGCGCGGGCAAGCGTTCACCCGCCTTCAGGCAGGCCTTGAAGTAACCGCCCACGCCTTCCACCACCTGGTTGAGCAACACCCGTGGCACACCGAGGATGCGCGGCGAGTAGGCCAGCAGATCGAGCAGGTTCAAAGCCACGCGCAAGTCGCGCAGGGCGATGCCAGTGTCCTGGCCGGTGAGCGCCAGGCGCGGCAGGTGTTGCATCAGGCGGTCGAGCATTTGTACGGCCATGTGCCGGTGCTCGGCCAGGGTGGCGGGCTCGGTGAGGCTGACGATGTCGCGCCAGCTGAAACGGGTGAGGCGCTTGGCCGCCAGTTCGGCGCCGAAGGGTCGGGCGATCAAGGTCCAAACGAACGCGAACAGCAGACCCACGGGCCCGGCCAGGTTGACGTTGGCGAAGTTGAGAAAGTCCGCGTCATAAGCGCCCTGGATGCTGATGAACGATGAGGTGTTCACCAGCGTCAGCAACATGCCCAGGTAAAACCGTGGCTGCACCGTGAGGGTACCGATGCAAATAAACGGCACGGCGAAGGCCAGCACCAGCATGGGGAAATCATGCAGGTTGGGCAGCACCAGAAACAGATACAGGCTGGCGAACAGCACCGACATGGCGGTCCAGAAAAAGAACCGATAGATCTGCGGTGCAGGGTCGTCCATCGAGGCGAAAAAGCTGCACGCCACAGCGGCAAGGATCACGGCGCTGCCGCCGTCGGTCCAGCCCAACAGAATCCACAATACCGAGGCGACGATGATTGCGGTGACGGTGGAAAACGCCGAGTAGAACATCAGCCCACGGTCGAGGAACGGCGTGAGCCGGCCCAGGCGCCAGTGCCGGTAAACGGCGCGCCAGGTGTCCTGACTTTCACATTGGATGGCGGCTTGCAGGCTGCGGCAGTCTTGCCACAAATCGACCCATTCGCCCAGGCGGTACAGGGCGTTGGAGAACAGCAAGGTGTGACGGTCATCCAGCGCTTCGCCTTGGGGTTGGGCGGCGTCGATCTTGTCACGCAATACGCGCCAGCGTTCCAGGGGCGCTTGTTCGGTAGTGCTTTGCAGCCAGGCGTTGGCCGCTTCCAATAACGGCGTGAGCTGGTCGAGAAACTCCGGCGCACGGTGCTCGATGGCGTACACCGCATCATCCAGAGCGTCGATCACTGGCAGCAGGTGAATCATGCGCCCGCGCAGTTCCTTGGTGTTGCGTACTGTCTGCGGGCGCGCGCCTTCGTGGGGCAGTTGGCCGATCATCAATTCGAGGGTATTGAAAGTGGCGACCATGCCGCCGCGCAGGTTGCTGACTTCTTCGGGGTCGACCTTGCGGCTGAGAAAGCGCTGGCTGTAGACCTGGGCGTCGCTGAACCACTTGGCCACCGAGCCATCGAACACCGGCATTAGGCGCCGGGGCCAGAACATCGCGCCCACCACCGCCGCGACCGCAATGCCGAGGAAGATTTCTTCGGTACGCGCCTCCGCCACATCCCAGACCGCCAAAGGGTTATCCACCACCGGCAGGGCAATCAGCGGCAAGGTGTAGCCGGCCAGCATCAGGGCATAGTTATTCGCGGTGCGCAGGTGCATGGACAAGAACAGCAAGGTGCCCGTCCACAGCGCAATCACCACCACCAGAATGTAGGGTGACTGCACGAACATCGGCACAAACAGCACCGCCGCCGCCGCACCCATCAGGGTGCCGATGGCGCGGTACAGGGCTTTGGAACTGGTTGGGCCGACAAACGGGCTGGAGACGATATACACCGTGGCCATCGCCCAGTACGGACGCGGCATTTGCATGAGCATGGCGATGTACAGCGCGATCATCGACGCGGCGAAGGTACGCACCCCGTAGAACCAATCGCGGGCAGGCGGGAAGCCGGTAAAAAATCCGTTCAAGACGACACAGCCTCAGCCGCTTCGAAGGCGCGCAGTACGCGCAGTGCGGCTTGCAGATCGTCAGGGGCGATATCTGCCAACACGTCTTTGCGCAGGCGCACCAGTTGCGCTTCCACCGCCTGCACCAACTCACGGCCACGCTCGGTAAGGCTCAGGGCTTTGGCGCGGCGGTCGTGGATGTCTTCGGTGCGGCAGACGTAGCCGTCACCGCACAGCCGGTCGAGCAGGCGCACCAGTGATGGGCTTTCCATACCGGAAGCCTGGGCTACTTTGACCTGGTGTACCCCGTCGCCCAAGCGGCCGATCATCAACAACGGCACGGCGCAGGCTTCGGAGATGCCATAGCTCACCAGCGTGGTCTGGCAGATTTTGCGCCAATTACGGGCGCCCACCACCATGCTGCTGCTGAGGCTCATCTGGAGTTGTTCGAGGGATTGAGGCACTGGATAGTTCGCATACAGTTAGTTTGCTAACTATCAATATGGTGGAGGAAGGGTTTGCCGTCAAGTTTTGAAACAATTTCGCAGATGAGTGGTGGGATGCGCGTTCGCCATGCAACAAACAAAATGTGGGAGCTGGCTTGCCTGCGAAAGCGGTGGTTCAGTTGAATATTCAGTGACTGACACGCCGCCTTCGCGGGCAAGCCCGCTCCCACATTAGGTCAGCGTCGGCTTCATGCTTGCTGCTCAGCCTGCCCGCCCAGACGACGTAGTCTTCCACGCGGAATTAGTCGCACCCACTCATCAATAGGCGATATCCCTTTGATAAGAAAAAACGTCTGCTGCATCTATAGTCCGTTTCACCTAGAGAAATAGGACGTTTCCCATCTTTTCACGAAGTGTCTGGATCACCTCTTACTCGCCCATCAACCTCAAGCTCTCCTCCTCAATAAACCCAAACACCTCATCCGCCACGCTGTATTGAAACTGCTTACGCCGATGCTTGGAAAGCTTCCCACCGTTATCCAGGCACATCATCACCAGCTTCGACAAATCACTGCCACGCACGTCGTAGCGTTGGTTCACTGCTTTGATCACTTGGTCATAACGGTCGAGGAGTTCGGTTTCTTCGCGCAGTTCCACTTCCAGGGCTCGGCGGGCCATTTGCAGGGTGAATTCGACGCAGCGGGTCGCATCCCAGTAGCGATAGATCGAGGGGTGGCCGATGAAGTCGAACGCCATGTGGTCCGCATCCAGCCAGGTGACGTTCCAGAACTCACGGGTTGGCTGGGAAAAGGTTTTCAGCGCTTGCAGGTAGGCTTGTTCTTCATGCTTCATGGCGACAGAAACCGGTAGCAGCAAACCATTTTCCAGTGCGCCGTAGTGGCAAAGCGTCTGGTGAATCAGGAAGCGAGACAGGCGCCCATTACCGTCCATGAACGGGTGCAGGAAGACGAAACCGAAAGCGGTGACCGCGGCCGCAACCAAAGGATCGACGTCTCGCACGGGCTGGTTGGCGAAGGCCATCAGCTCTTCCATCAATTCCTGGCAAAGCGCGGGGGCTGGCGGTACGTAGCTCACACCGGCTGCGCCGCGCAGCCCGTTATGCAGATGGTTCTGTTCGTGGCGAAACGCGACGGCTTTGTCGAAGGGGTTGGAGACTGTGCTGTTTTGCAGCTCGACCAAGTAGTCTTCGGTGAGCAAACGGCCTTCGTGGGCCTGGCGCAGGAGTTGAACGAAGCGACGGGATTTTTCTTCGCTGGGTTGTTCTTTTTCGATGGCAAATGAATCGCGGGTTTCGTGCAGGTAAGCCCACTGGATGGCGCGGTCCATCATTTCGGGAGGGAGGGTGCGATAACCTTTAGATCGAGCGCCTCACACAGATGAGCGTATCCGACTATTGGCAGGGCGAGCTTTTCCAGAAAAAATTCACTTAAGCGATTAAAGCCCAGTTTTTTTTACCGCTCACCATTTTTTTTTACATACTCGCATTTCTTGGGATATTTTTTTACACCCCTCGCCCACCCCGCAACATCAAATTCAACTCATCCACCACCACCGCCCAATCCGCATCCTCCAGAATCTCTTCACGCAAAAATGTCTTCTGGGCGTCGCTCCAAAAAAACGCATCCGCCAGTTTCAACTCCGGCTTGAGCGGCGAATGAGAGGCGACAAATTGCTCAATGCTGACCGGGTCGTCCGGCAGGCCAAGCTGTTTGAACAAAGCCGGCAAGCTGTGCAGTGGCGATTCCATGAAAGGCTCCTCATAGGTAGGTTCAAGTGAGTCTAGCGGCAGCCTTCAGGTTGCGGCGCCGGTGCGTTGCATAGCACGAACAACCGCGCCCTGGCGCCACCGCCGTCCTGGCGACTGAGCTCGCGCCAGCCGTTGGGCAGTGGCGCGAATTCATCTGGGGCTTCGTTGCTGCTGATCAACCATACCCGCCGCGTTTGAGCAGGCAGTGCTGAGAGGCGGTCCAGATAGATGCGGCCACCGTCCTGGTCCACCAGTGTGCCGAAACCATAGGCGTTCGGGCGCGTCGCGGTGCCGTCGGGTTTGGGCGGTGTGAAGAGCTGCAGTTGCGCGTCGGTCTGGTCGTAATACACGTAGCTGAGGTACCACATCATGTCACTCAGGACGATGCGGTCGCCTTCCTGGTAGTTGCGATTGACGAACTCCACCGGCACGTTGAACTGGTCGTGCTCATCCACTTCGAAGTTGTTCTTTAGCCCCAACAGTTCTACGCCAACAAACAGTGCGAACAACGCCACGCCCAGCCAGCACAAACGGGAGGGCAAACGGTCGATGGCAAGCGCCAGGACTATCGGCAGGCCTAACGCATACACCGTGAGGTAGCGCTCGATAAACACGGGCGAGATAAAGGACACGCCATAGACCAGCAGCAGCGGCAGCAGGCAAAACAGTGCCGGCAGGCGCGCCGCGTGGTTGCGCCAGGCCGTCGATACAACCACCCCGGCGAGCAGCAGGGGGAACAGCCAGAACAGCGGCGGCCACAGGCCGAGACCGTCATCCTGCAACAGGAACTGCCAGATGATCGACGGCAGCGACAGTAGATTGACCGGCTCTTCCCAACCAATGTCGCCGCCGACTTTGAGCTGTTCGACGTGCTGCACCAAATCCAGCAGGTTGGGTAGCCAGGGCAGATACAACAACACTATCGCTACGTTGGCGACCCACCAGGCAGGTCGCGTGATCAGGCGTTGAGCTGGCGCCTGCAATCCCAGGTACGCCCAATGCACCAGCACGCACAGCGCGGTGAAGTAGTGGGTATAGAACCCGGCGCTCATTAACAGCACATACACAGCCAAATAACGCACGCGCTCGGGCTGCTTCACCCAGTACACCAGGGCCAGCGTGGCGCCCAGTAGCCACACGCCCAGCAGCGAATACATGCGCACTTCCTGGCTGTAGCGCACTGCGGTCGGCAGCAGCGCCAACAGGATCCCCGCCAGCACGGCTGCGCGTCGGGTGGACAGTTGCCGTGTCAGCCAGATGCCCAGGCCCACGACGGCCACGCCGGGGATTGCACTCAGGCTGCGAATTGAGCCGATGCTGTCGCCGAATACTTCGATCCAACCGCGCAGCAGCAAGAAATACAGCGGTGGGTGCACATCATGGGCCGCGTGAAACCACAGGTCGGCCAGGGCGTATTCGCTCAGTAACAGGCTTGAGCCTTCGTCGCCCCAGATCGCCGCCGAGGTGAGGTGGTAAAACCGCAGGGCCATGGCCAGCGCCAGGATCGGCACCCACCACAGACGGCTGAGCCAGCCGGCACCTTCCCAGGTCGAGCGATGCAAGGCAGGCAATGCCCCAACTGTTTCGTTTTGCTCTACCACAGACCGACGCACCTCAAATTCTCCCGGCATGACCCTGCTTGCCTATGCGCAAACACCGCCACTCTAGGCCAAAAGCCCTGGCCTCGCCGCTGGAATCGGACAAATCAGCAATTTGTGTAGGCCTTCACCGAAGCACTCGTCGGATCAGGCTATTATTGCCCCTTCTCCAAGGACTCAGGATCAAGGAAACGTTATGCGCATCGGTTTGCTGTCACCTCTGGCCCTGGCCCTGTTGGCCGGTTTTTCCCTACCGGCCCAGGCCAGCTCTGACGACTCGTGTTACCCCGATTGGCGGGTATCGCGTGACAGCTACGAGCCGTGCAGCAACCAGCCGTTTCTCAGCCCTGGCAACGACAGCCGGGTGAACCTGCGCCTGTTGCTGGCCGACAAAAAAGCTGCGCCCCTGGCTCCGAATGCCTTGGGCGAAGACGATTTGGCGCAAGGCTTTGGCCCGGTGCCGTTTCCGGTGTACCGCCTGGTGCCGGTTCCGGCCACGAATGAGGAGCCTGACAACAAGGCTGACGATTCACGCACAGCCGAACTCGACACGCTGCTCCAGCCCCTGGGCATCAAGCGCGAGGAGTACAAGACCGCAGGCCAGGCCTTCCTGAATGGCGAAGGCAGCCGTTGCCGCAGCAATGACGATGACAGCGCCACGGCGTTTATCAGCCAGGTGATCAAGGCCCAGATGCCGCCCGCCGAGCGCGATGTGTTGGTAAAAGCACGCCTGCAGCTGCTGACCACCTGTGACTGGAGCCGCCAGGTCGTGGACGCGCAGTTGACCCCCTCGGCCAACGCCCAGTTGTTTCGCACCTATTTGCAGGCCGCCGGCGACTTCTACAGCGGGCGCTTCGATTACGCCGAGCGCGGGTTCGCCGCCGCCGCCACCAGCGATGTGCCGTGGCTGAAGGAAACGGCGCTGTACATGACTGCGCGTACTTCACTGAATCAGGCCCAGGCCGAAGCTTTCGACGAATACGGCATGCCGCAACGCGAGCATGTGGATAAGTCGGCCTTGAGCGATGCCGAAGAAGGTTTTCTCAGTTACCTGAAACATTATCCACAGGGCGATTACGTTGCATCGGCCCGTGGCCTGTTGCGCCGTGTGCACTGGCTGGCGAACGACGACGCCAGGCTTGCCGAAGACTTCACTTGGCAGTTCACCGAGGCCACTGAGGCCCAGCGCAATGTGAGCGTGGACGAACTGGTGGAAGAGGCCGACCTCAAGTTGCTGATGGTCGGCAATAAAGCGGCGAACAGCCCGATGCTGCAAGTGGTCAGCGACCTGATGGCGATGCGCGCCCACACCCCGCCGCTGTTGAGCCGTGAAGACCTGGATAAGCAAAAGAGCACCTTCGCCAGTGAGCCGGCGCTTTTTGACTTCCTGCAAGCCAGCTATGCCCTGTACGTCGAACACCAACCCGACGCGGCCTTGAAGCACCTGCCGGCGGATGTGCCGTCGAGCCTGGATTACTTCGCCTTCAGCCAACAGACCCTGCGCGCCCTGGCTCTGGAAGCCAAGCAGGACTGGAAGGCCGCCGAAGCCCTGTGGCTGCAACTGCTGCCGCTGGCCAAGCAACCGCTGCAACGCGATCAACTGGAACTGGCCCTGGCCATGAATTACGAGCGCAGCGGCCAATTGGCCAAGGTGTTCGCCGCCGACTCGCCGATCAGCGCCAAGCAAGTGCGCTACATCCTGCTGCGCAACGTCGCAGGCCCCGACCTGCTGCGCCAGCAGATCGCCAACGCAAGCGACCCGACCGAGCGTCAGAGCGCGCAATTCGTGCTCCTCTACAAAGACCTGCTGCGCGGCCAGTACGCCACCTTCGCCGATGACCTCAAGCAGGCCTCGTTCTCTGACGACAAACTCGGCACCAGCCTGGGCTACACCTATACCAGCGGCCAGACCTTGAAGCTGTTCCAATGGAACGGCGACAAGGCCGAATCCGGCTACGCCTGCCCAAGCATCGCGCAAACCGCGGCGACCTTGCAGAACGAGGCCAAAAACCCGCATGCGTTGAACTGCTTCGGTGAGTTCATCCTGCGCAACGGCTTGGACGGCATGCCGTTGGAACAACCCCGCGCCGCCGGCAGCCTGGGCAGTACCGCCTCGGACTTCAAGGGTGAAACCTTCTCGCGCCTGGACGGCTACAAACAGGTGATCGCCAACGCCAAGGCGCCGAAAACCGACAAGGCTTATGCGCTGTTCCGCGCCATCAACTGCTACGCGCCGGCCGGTTACAACAGCTGCGGCGGCGAAGACGTGGCGCCGGCGGTGCGCAAAGCCTGGTTCCGCCAACTCAAGAGCGGTTTTGCCGATACCCAGTGGGGCAAATCGCTGCAGTACTACTGGTGAAGCCGCTGTGGCTGGGCTTGCTGTTGCTGGCAAGCCCGGCTTTTGGTGCCGTGGACGCCCGCGCCTATGACGCCTTCTGGCTGTGGAGTGGCGTCGAGCCTCAGCCGGTGATCAAGCAGGCAAAAACCCTGTACATCCTGCAAGGCTAGATCAACTCCACTCGTCGCGCGCCCCAGCGCGGCGTGCAATTGATCGCCCAGGGCATGAGCGTGCCGCGTATTACTCAAGGCCACGTCTGGGTGGTGTACCGCGCCCACACCTTGCGCTGGCCGGAACGGGTCTACACCCAGGTGCTGGGCCAGGTGCAACGCTGGCGTGACGCCGGCAACCCGGTGATCGGCATCCAGATCGACTTCGACGCCCGCACCCAATATCTGCACGAATACGCCGATTTTCTGCGCGACCTGCGCCAGCGCCTGCCTGCCGACCTGCGGTTGAGCATCACCGGCCTGATGGACTGGAGCAGCAACGCCGACCCGGCCGCTATCGCCCAACTCAAGGGCGTGGTGGATGAAGTGGTGGTGCAGACGTATCAAGGGCGTCACAGCATCCCTGACTATGCCGCGTATTTGCCGCGGATGAATCGGCTGGGCGTGCCGTTCAAGATTGGCTTGATTCAGGGCGGGGAGTGGCAAGAGCCGGGGTATCTGGGGGCCGATGAGTGGTTTCGGGGGTATGTGGTGTTTTTGCAAAACCTTTGATTCTTCCAACCCTGCAAAAAGCCGGCCTCGAGCCGGTTTTTTGCAGGTGGCCTTAGAGGCTTGGATGATATAAGTTACCTTTGTTGCTTTAAAGGGTGATATATCATGCAAGAAACAGCGAAACCCTACCCGCACAAAGGGTACATCTCTGAGAGAAGCGCTGAGCTGATGAGAGGTATCGGGAACGGTATCGAAATAGCCCGCATTCGTCGCCGGTTGAAAATTTCCACCATATGCAGCCGCGCGGGCATTACGCGGCAGACGTATCAGCGGCTGAGGCAGGGCGAGGCCGGCGTATCCCTCGGCGTGCTGATGAATGTGCTTAGCGCGATGGACTTGGAAGAAGGTATGGCGAGCATTGCGTCACCAGAACTTGACCAGGTTGGGATTACCATGAGCCTCGCCCGTGAGCCTGAGCGCATTCGCACTGAAGGAGAACACGATGTCCTGGAAGCCGATTGGTAATGCCTTTGTTTTTTCAGCTCACTTAGTCGGTGACCCGGTCCCTGTTGGCGAAGTGGCCATGCATGGGAATGGATTCGTTTTTCGCTACGCCAACAGTTGGCTCGCGCGGCCCGACGCATTTGCGATTGACCCGCGTCGACGCGGTTGAAAGTGCCGTTTCCTATTACAGGATCGCAGACGTTTTGAAGAAGGTCAGCGACGATGCAACGTTTGATATGCGTGAGCTTTACAAGCGCATGGCCTTCAATGTGCTCATCGGCAATAGCGACGACCACCTGAAACAAACCGGGCTGCTGCTGACCAGCGCCTCGGGCTATTCCCTTGCGCCAGTATTTGACGTGTTGCCCCACCCTACCCAACTAGGCTTGCAGGCGCTCATCATCGGCAATGAAGGCCGGGTATCGTCTGTCAGTAATTTGCTGAGTACGCCTGAACGCTTTGGGTTGGGGGCGGATGAAGCAAGGTCCATCGTCACGGATATGTATGCCGTCGTGCGAGAAGCCTCCGGCTTTTTCGAAGCGGCAGGCTGTAGCGGTGCCGAGGTACGCATGCTTTCCAATGTGTGTACACGATTTGCAGCGGACCTGGTGTAGGGCGGCAACAGAGCGCACCCTTGAAGGGTGCGCGCCGCAGCAAATATCACCTAAACGCTAAGTTACCAATCGTACGTCAGGCTCGACACCACCGTGCGTCCTTCCCCGTAGTAGCAATCCAAATCAGTGGTGCACTGCGAGACGTAGGTCTTGTTGCTGAGGTTCTGCACGTTCATCGCCAGTTTCACGCCCTTGAGCTTGAGCGGCGAGGCGCCCAGGTCGTAGCTCAGGCTTGCATCGTAGACGCTGTAGGACGGCACATTAAAAGCGCCTTCGTAGTCGTCGCCCAGGCTTTGACGGGCATAACGCACGCCCAAGCCCGCGCCCAACCCTGCCAAGGGCGTGTCGCCGAGCACGGTGTAGTTGACCCACATCGAGGCGGTGAGTGGGGAGATGCCGGCCGGGTGGCGACCTTGGCGGCCATCGTTGTCCTTGGTGTATTTGACGTCATTGCGCGCAGCCGAGGCGACCACGTCCCAGGCATCGCTCAAGACGGCCTTGGCTTCCAGTTCAACACCTCGCGAGCGCAGGGCGCCGCTTTGGGTGCTGAAGGTGGTATCCACCGGGTTGGTGGTCAGCACGTTTTCCTGGTCCAGTTGGTACACAGAAGCCTGGATGAAGCTCTTCTGGCCCGGTGGCTGGAACTTCACGCCGACTTCGTATTGTTTGCCGGTGGAGGGTTCGAAGGGTTTTCGGTTCGCATCAGTGCCGGCCAGCGGCAGGAAGGATTCCGAATAGCTGACGAAGGGCGACAAGCCGTTATCGAACAGGTACACCAGGCCCGCACGGCCGGTGAACGCCTGGTCTTTGCTGGCAAAGCGGGTGTCCTGTATCGGCTCCTTGTTCACCACATTCGCCCAGTCATAGCGGCCACCGAGTACCAGTACCCATTTATCCAATTTGATCTGGTCCTGCAGATACAGGCCGGTCTGGGTGATGGTGCGATCCCAGCGGTACGGTTGGCCGAAGTTCAAGGGCTGGCCGTACACCGGTTTGAACAGGTCAATGATCGGCGGGTTGCGGTCGTACAGGCCATGGAACTGCGAGTTGGAATGGTAGTAGTCCAGGCCAACGATGAAGGTGTGGGACAGCGCGCCCGTGTCAAATTCGGCCTGGGCGATACTGTCCACGCCGAACACTTTGTTGGTCTGCGACCAGTCCACGCCGAAGCGTTGCAGGTAACGCTGGTCTTGCACGCCGGTGTTTGGGTTGGCGACGAAACGGTAGCCGTGCAAGGGCGCGGTGTAGCGGTCGTCGACCTCGGCGTAACGGGCGTTTTGCTTAAGGGTCCAGATGTCGTTGAGGCGATGGGAAACTTCGTAACCCAGCACGTATTGCTCGCGGTTGTACTGGTTGACGCCCGGCTCGCCGATAAACACATCGCGCTTGATCTTGCCGTTGGGGTTGTCCCACAGCGTGCCGGACGCCGGCAGGCCTTGGGCTTCGGGCACGCCTTTATCTTTCTGGTACTGGGCGAACAGGGTCAGGCTGGTATCGTCGTTGGGGCGCCAGGTGAGGCTGGGGGCGATGAACTGGCGCTTGTTTTCGACGTAGTTGATTTCGTCTTGCGCGTCATTCGCCAGGCCGGTCAGGCGGTAGAGAAACTGCCCCTCCTCGTCCAACGGGCCGCTCAGGTCGATGGCCGCGCTTTTGTGTTCGTAGGTGCCGGCTTCCAGTACCACTTGGTGTCTCGGCGTTTCGCTGGGGCGCTTGCTGACCATATTGACGATACCGCCCGGCTGGTTCTGGCCGTAAAGCACGGACGCCGGGCCCTTGAGCACCTCGATGCGCTCCAGGGAATACGGCTCGATCTGCAACGCGCCACCTGTGCTGCCGCCGCCATAAGGCAGGTGCAGGCCGTCCAGGTACAGCGGCGTGGGCGAGAAGCCGCGTGACGTCGGCTCATCGAACAATTTGACTCGGTCGGCAAAACCTCCAGCGCTCATACCGGGGGTATAGAGCAACGCCTGGGTGACACTCTGGGCACCACGTGCCTTGATCTCGGCGGCGGTGATCACGTTGATGGTCTGGGGGATTTCCACCAGCGCCGAGTCAGTCTTGCTGCCCGAGGCGCTGCGCTTGGCGACAATACCGTCCACGGGACCCCAGGCGCTTTCCTGCGCCTGCCGGCCGCTGATCTGGGTCGCGCCCAACTGCAAGGCTCCGTCGCCGGAAAGGGCCTGCAACGACCAACCGCCCTGGGACTGCACAGCCGCCAAACCGCTGCCCGCCAGCAAGCGCTGCAACCCCGACCCTACGCCATAACGCCCTTTCAAGCCGGCGCTGCGCTTGCCGTCGGTGAGCGAAGCGTCAACCGACAGCAGGATGCCTGAGGCACTGGCGAAACGGTTCAACGCCTGGTCGAGGCTGCCCGCAGGGATGTCATAGCTGCGCAGCGCTTCGGTGCTTTCTTCGGCTTGAACCATGCTCGGCAGTACAGGAGCCGTTGCCAGCAGGCCGGCAAACAGGCCACGACGCAGCGCGCGGGCCAAAGGTTGGATTGGGTGGTGCGACATGGCAGGACTCCCCGTGAGAACGCTTCTTGATTGGCTTTCAAGAGGTATCCCGAACGGGCCGCAAAAACCGACAAGCCCTGTACAAAGTATTTTCAGATCCGCGCCTTGATCATTACCCAATAACGGGTCACCGCCTGCACGTGCACGGGCAACGAACGCTCCAAGGCGGCCAGGATCGCGTCGGTGTCGTTCAGCGGGAACACGCCGGTCAACAGCAGGTTCGACACCGCCTGATCACAGCGCAACAGGCCCGGGCGGTAGCGACTCAGTTGCGCCACGAACTCACCCAACGGCTGACGTTCGGCAACCAGACGATGCTCGGTCCAACTGCTGGCATTGGCGCTCACTGCCGGCAACGCGGTGCTTTGACGCGCGTTGAACCACAGGCTGTCCCCTGCCTGCATATGCACCGGCGCACCCTGCAACGGCGTGACCCGCAGGCAACCTTCATACAAATCCACACGGCTGCCGTCGGGCAATTCACGTACCGCAAAGCGCGTGCCCAACGCCTGTACATCACCGGCAGGCGTTTCGACGATCAGCGGGCGCGAGGCATCGTGGCCGCTGGTCAGCAAGACCTCGCCTCGGATCAGCCGAATACGTCGTTCGGTAGCGCTGAAACGCAGGTCTACGGCGCTGTCACTGTTGAGGTCCAGTTGCGTGCCGTCGCTCAAGGTCATATGGCGAATTTCGCCCGTGGCGGTACGCAGCTCTGCAAAGGCCGCTCGCCAGGGTTCGCTGCGTTGCACCAGGTAGCCGCTGCCACCGGCCACCAACAGCAGGCCGAGCAGTTTGAGCGCGGCCCGACGCTGGGTATCCGGGGTGTCGCGCAATACCGCGCGAGCGCTGTCGGCAGGTACACCGCCCAGGGTGTGTTGCAGCTGCTGCAAGCGCTGCCAGGCGCGGCGGTGTTCCGGGTCAGCGGCCTGCCAGCGGGCAAACGCCTGGCGCTGCTCGCCCTTGAGCTCGCCGCCCCATTGCAGCATCAACCACTCGCTGGCTTGCTCGACAATCGCGGGGGCGATGGGCGCGTCGTGCTTCATTCTTCGTACACCACCTGGTAGCAGGCGACGATGGCGCGGGTCATGTACTTCTGCACCGAGCTGACGGTGACGCCCAGGCGTTCGGCGATTTGCGCATAGCTCAAGCCTTCGAACTGCGAAAGTAAAAACGCACGGCGTACATTGTCGGGCATGCGGTCGAGCATGGCGTCGATCTGCATCAGGGTTTCGAGGATCAGCGCGCGAGTTTCCAGGGAAGGCGACTCGGGCTCGGGCAGGTGCGCGATGCTTTCCAGGTACGCACGTTCGATGCGCAGGCGGCGCCATTGGTCGATCACCAGGTTACGGGCGATCTGCGCCAAATAGCTGCGGCTTTCCTTGTCACCCGGGAAACGCCCGGCCACCAGCAGGCGCAGGAAGGTGTCCTGCGCCACATCGGCGGCCTGCTCACGGTCGCCCAGGCGCTTGCGCAACCAGCCTTGCAGCCAGCCGTGATGGTCGCGGTACAGGATGTGAAGCTGTTGCTGGCCGTCAGTCGCGATGCCCATGAAAAGCTCAGAAGTGTTATTGAGAGCAATTATCATTACATCTTATTTGACGACTGACAAAAACTCTTTCTCACTCAGCGCCCAGCGGCCTGCAACGGATACACCGACTCCCACCCTCCTCCCAACGCTTTGTACAGCCCGACCATGGCCAATGACACGCCGGTGGAGCTCTCCACCCACTGTTCCTGAGTCGCCAACAACGCACTCTGCACGGTGAGTACGTTGACGAAATCCGCCACGCCTTCGACGTACTGGTGTTGGGCGGTGGTCAGCGCAATTTGGTTCTGGCGCACGGCTTCCGCGAGGCTGTCGCGGCGCAGTTGGCTGGCGTTGTAGCGGGTCAGTTGGTCGTCGATTTCATGCCAGGCACGCAGCACGGTTTGCTGGTAGGCCAGGGCCGCTTCCTGTTGCTGGGCTTCGCGTAAATCCAACATGCCTTGCAGGCGCCCGCCGTTGAACAGCGGCAGGCTCAACTGCGGGCCGAAGGCAAAGGCACGGGAACCCCAGGAGCCGAAATCCGAGAGCTGCATGGCTTGGGAGCCGAGGCTGCCAGACAGGGTGATGCGCGGGTAGAAGTCGCCCTTGGCCACGCCGATGCTGGCAGTGGCAGCGTGCAGGCGGGCTTCGGCTTGGCGGATGTCGGGGCGACGCTCGGCGAGTTCCGATGGCAGGCCGATCGCGACCTGGCGTTGGGTTTGCGGCACGGGAGCGTCTTTGGACAACTGCGCGTGCAAGGCCTGAGGCGGCTCGCCCATCAGCAGGCTAAGGGCGTTGATCAATTGGTCCTGGCGCTGTTGTAAATCCGGCAGGCGCGCTTCGATAGCCGCGACCTGGGCGGCGGCTTCGGCCACATCCAGGTCGGTGGCCACGCCGTCGGCCAACCGCAATTGCGAGAGCTTGAGGCTGTGGCGCGCAACATCAAGGTTTTGCTCGGTGACGGCACGGGTGTTTTGGACGCCGCGCAGTTGGATATAGTCCTGGGCAGTCTCGGCCAGCACCGATAACAACACGGCGCGACGGTCGTTTTCGGCAACTTCCAGCGTGGCGTCGGCTGCTTCGGTTTCACGCTTGACCCGGCCCCAGAAATCCAGCTCCCAAGAGGCCGAGAAGCCCATGTCCCATTGGTTGAAGGCTGCGCGGCCATTCTCGCCGGAGGGGTCGTTCAAGCCTTTGCCACTGTTACGTTTGCGCTGGTAGCCGCCGCCCGCATCGACATTCGGGTAGCGCTCGGCGGTGGTTACCTGACGTACCGCGCGGCTCTGTTGCAGGCGGCTGCTGGCCAACTTCAGGTCGAGGTTATCGCTGAGGGCGCGGCGTGTCAGGGCTGAGAGCTGCGCGTCGTGGAACACGTCCCACCAGCGCTCCTGCAAGGGATCGCTGACGGCACGGCTGGCAGCTTGTCGGCCCTGAGGTTCGCTCCATTGATTGATCTGCGGGCTCTCGGGCCGCTGGAAGTCGGGACCGACCGTGCAGGCACTCAGGGTGATCAGGCTCAAGGTGAGCCAGGCAACGTGTTTCATTGCTGGGCCACCTCACGCTGCTGCTCGACGGGCCGGGTATCGACGCTGGCTTCTACCGACATGCCCACGCGCAGGCGCTCAGTCAATGGCTGGTTCGGCTCAAGCACGATCTTCACTGGAATACGCTGCACCACCTTGGTGAAGTTGCCGGTGGCGTTGTCGGGTTTGACCGAGGCGAAGGTCACTCCCGTGGCTGGCGCAAGGCTTTCCAGATGGCCTTTGAGCAGTTCGCCGTCAAGGCTGTCGACGCTGACTTGCACCGCTTGCCCCGCGTGCATATGCGACAGTTGGGTCTCTTGGAAATTGGCCACCACATAGGCTTCAGAAAGCGGCACGACCGCAAGGATCTTGCTGCCCGGTGTCACGTAGGCGCCGACCCGCACCGCACGCTCACCGACCATGCCATCCACCGGTGCGACAATGCGCGTGTAAGACAGCTGATAACTGGCCATTTCCAGCGCGGCCTGGGCGCGTTTGAGTCCACCTTCGGCGGCGTCACGCTGGGCGGTGAGGATTTCCACCTGCTTGCGTTCGGCGGCCAGCACGGCGGTGGATTTAGCCAGGCGCGCAGTAGCCTGGTCGATGCGCGTCTTGGCTTGCTGGGCGTTCTGCACGGTGCCCGCACCGACGCCGGCAAGGTGGTTGTAGCGGTTCAGTTCGTGTTCGGCAAAGGCCACTTCGGCGCGATCTGCTGCCACGGTGGCCTGGGCCTGGGCGATCACCGAGCTTTGGCGCTCCAGGGTCGCGCTGGCGTTTTTCAGCTGGGCCTGGGCGACCAGGGTGTCGGCATCGGCGGCCTGGGCGGCGGCGCGAAAATCGCGGTCGTCGATCAACGCCAGCAGTTGCCCGGCTTTGACACGCTGGTTGTCTTCCACCAGCACTTCCTTGATGAAGCCGGCAACGCGGGGAGCGACCAGGGTGAAATCCGCCGCGACGAAGGCGTCGTTGGTGGTCTGGTGCTTGCTGCCCAGTACGCCCGGCGCAACCAGGTAAACCAGCACACCGACGGCAAATACGGCGATAACGGAGACGGCAATTTTATCTTTGCGTTTCATGGAAAGTCCTTGTGGTCAGGCCGGAGCGCGAGGCGGAAAGATCCGCGTGGGCATCCAGAAAATCAGCAGGATCAACGCCACCGCGACACCGGCCATGACGACGTAAAGATCCGAAGAGGTCAGCACCACGGTCTGCTCGTGCAAGCGGTGGGCGAGGCCCGGCGCGTCAGCGTCGGCAAGGGGCGAATTGCCCAGGCGGTCTACTAACATGGTTGAATGGAAATGCCCGCGCTGGGTGGTCAATGTATCCAGCACCGCAGTGGCGATCACAGCGGCCAGGCCCTTGACGGTGTTGAACCAGGCCGAGGCAAACGGCCCTTCGATGGGTTGGATACTGCCGGTGGACAGCATCAGCAGCGGCAGCACGGCCATGGGCTGACCGAAAATCTGCAGCAGGTACCAGCCATAAAAGTCATCACGAATCCACGCCGAGGTCAGGTGGGAACTGCCGAGGCAGCACAGCACCAACATACTCAGGCCAATGCCCAGCACCCAGCGGCAATCGACCCAGCGCAGGTTGCACAGCGCCGCCACCAGCGGCAGCGCGATCAACTGCGGCAACGCCATCAGCAGCATCACCGGTGCGGTCTGCAGCGGCCGGTAGCCCTGAACCTGAGCGAGGAAACTGGACGGGATGATGATCACCGAGGTCAGCACCATCAGCACGCCGGCCAGCACGATCAAGGCAAACGCCAGGTTGCGCAGGCCGAGCATCTGCAAGTTGAAGAAGGGCAGTGGCTGTGACCATTCGTTGAGCATGAACAGCGCCAGCAACACTGTGCCGCCACACAGCAGGAAGGTAATCAGGCCCGACTCGAACCAGTCCAGGCGATTGCCTTGCAACAGGCCGATCACCAGCATGCAAATCGCCGGGAAGCCCAACAGCAAACCACGCCAGTTGAACTGCTTGAAGCGCTCCAGGCGCAGTGGGTCTTGTGGCAAACCGTAGGCCACGGCCGCCATGGCCAGCAGGCACGGCGCGACGATCTGCCAGAACGCCCACTGCCAGCCGACGTATTCGGTCCACAACGCCGCCAGCGGCGTGCCCAGGCTGGGGCCGAAGGTGGCGGTCAGTGCGTAACCGGCCAAGCCATACAGCTTGACGTTGGCCGGCAGGAAACGCAGTGCCACGGTCATCAGCATCGGCGGCAGCGCGCCACCGGCCAGACCTTGCACGGTACGCAGCAGCAGCAGGCTTTCGTAGTTGGGTGCGAACGGGCAGAGGATGCCCAGCACGGTGAACAAGCCGATGGCGCACAGCGTGAAACGGCGCAGGGAAAACGTCACCGAACACCACGGCGCAAACGCCATGGCTGCCACGGAAGTGGCGGTGTAGGCGGCGACCAGCCAGGTGCCTTCATCAAAGCCGATGTATAGCGCACCACGGATATCGGCGAGGGCGACCTTGGTGACCATTTCGTTGAGACCGGAGACCAGTACCGCCAGCAATACGCCGAGCAAGCCGATGATGATGCGCGGGCCGAATACGGGTGGGCTCAGAGCCGTAGGTTTGGCTGCGGCCTGGAGGACGGGGGCAGCGAGGGACGTCATGAACAGGTAACTCGGAATAAGAAATACCCGAGCAGTTTAATCAGGCACTCTCATGACAAAAAGTTACTTGTTAGCAGGTTATAAGTGCGTCAGACGCAACTTTGAACATCAACACTGAACCCTGTGGGAGCTGGCTTGCCTGCGATTGCGGCCTGACAGATGAAAATGTGTTGTCTGACGCGCCGCTATCGCAGGCAAGCCAGCTCCCACATTGATTGCGTTCGCTTTATACCGGCTGGGCTTCTAGCCAGGTGGCATGACAGCTCTCGCGCATGGTTTCGCGCAGCCACTTATGGGCCGGGTCTTTGTCGAAGCGTGGGTGCCAGGATTGGGCCAGAACCAGGGTTTGCAGTGGAATCGGCAAGGCAAATGCGCGCAGTGGCAGGTTCAGACGCTTGGCGCTCAGGAGGGCTTCCTTGGGTACCGGCAACAGCAGGTCGGAATCGGGCAGCATGAACATCGCACCGTGAAAGCCTGGGGCGATCATGGCCACCCGGCGCTCCAGGCCCTGAGCATTCAACGCAGTATCGATGGGCCCACGGGCGATGCCGCGCCGGGAGATGCTGATGTGGGAGTAGCTGGCAAAGCGTGCCGCCGTGATTTCTTCGTCGAACAACGGGTGGTCTTGCCGCGCCAGACCGACAAAGGTGGTGGAGAACAGGTTCTGCACCTTCACTTCCGGGCTGGCCGGCATGGTGTTGCTCACCCGCAAGTCCAACCGCCCTTCGCGCAGGGCTTCATCGTCAGTGTCGCCTTCGGGCACAAAGCGCAGCTCACACAACGGCGCCACACGCTCCATGGTGTCGAACAGTCGCCCGCCATACACGCCGATGAAAAAGTCATTGGCACGCACGCTGAAACGACGGCGCAAGGTGCTCAAATCGACTTGGTCCGCTGAACGGAACAACAACGCAGCCTGCTCCACCACATTGCGCACCTGGCCTTGCAGCTCAAGCGCCTTGGGCGTCGGCACCAGGCCACGGCCGGCACGTACCAGGATCGGGTCACCGACCGCTTCGCGAATACGCGTGAGGGTGCGGCTCATGGCGGCCGGGCTGAGGTTCATCCGCCGCGCGGCGCCCACCACGCTGCCCTCGTCGAGCAACGCGTCGAGGGCGACCAGCAGGTTCATGTCCGGTAGTTGCATGCCAAGCACTCGTGGTTCGTTGGGAGTGAACTGGGCGCAATCCTAGCAGGCTTTATCGGGTTAGAAAGGCGCATCCCCCTGAATGGTGGTACGGAACAATTTGCGCCGCAGGTGGCTTGGGCAACCAGCGGCCAGGTGGATCAGCGAGCGGTTATCCCAGAACACCAGGTCGTGGGGCTGCCACTGATGGCGGTAGATGTTTTCCGGCAGCACGCTATGGGCGTAGAGCTGGGCCAGCAGGTCACGGCTTTCGTCATCGGGCAGGCCGACGATACGGGTGGTGAAGCCCTCGCTGACGAACAGCGCCTTACGGCCGTTTTCCGGGTGGGTGCGCACAACGGGGTGCACCACTTCGGCAACCTGGGCGAGCTGTTCGGGGGTAAGGGTTGGGCGCCAGTTGCCTTCGAATTTGGTCTCGCTGTAGCGCGCCGTGTAGGAATGCGCGGCGCTGCGGCCTTCGACCGCGTTGCGCAGGTGACCTGGCAAGTGCTCCCAGGCTTTGTGCATATCGGCGAACAGAGTGTCGCCGCCTTCAGATGGCAGTTCCTGGGCATGCAGCATCGAACCCAGGCTGGGCAGTTCTTTGTATGACAGGTCCGAATGCCAGAACTTGCCCGCATCCCCCAGGCCGATGGATTGGCCATTCTCGATGATATTGGAGACGATCAGGATCTCGGGGTGGTTGGCCAACAGGAACTGTTTGAGCACATGGATCTGCAACACGCCGAAACGGCGGCTGAAGGCGATCTGTTGTTCGGGGGTGATGCGTTGGTCGCGGAACACGATGACGTGATGGTCCAAGTGTGCGCGGTGGATGCGGGCGAAGTCCTGCTCGTTGACTGGACGGGATAAGTCCAGGCCGATGATCTCGGCGCCGACACTGCCGGGGAACGGGTGGATGTCGAAGGTTTGGAGGGCGGTGGTGGCAGACATTTGATTCATTCCCGGCGGACAGGGGAGTGAATTTATAGGCATAAGGATGGAAGCTTAAATACCGTTAACGCATATGGATATGGCGTTTGGTTTGAGTTGTAGAGTGATGCTGACGGCCTCATCGGGGGCAAGCCCCCTCCCACATTTTGATTTGTGAACCCATTCAAATGTGGGAGCTGGCTTGCCTGCGATGAGGTCGGTACAGGCGCTGAAGATCAACGCTCGTGCAACGCCTCGGCCCGCGCCTTGATGATCGGCTTGAGCAGGTAGCTGAGGATGCTTTTCTTGCCGGTGATGATATCCACCGAAGCAACCATGCCGGGGATGATCAGTAGCGGCTTCTCATCGGTGCCCAAGTGGCTGCGGTCGGTGCGCAGAGTGATCATGTAGTAGGTGGTCTTCTTGTCTTCATCAGTGATGGTGTCGGCGCCGATGCGTTCGAGCTTGGCCTTCAGGCCACCGTAGACCGTGTAGTCGTAAGCGGTGAACTTGACCACCGCTTCCTGCCCTGGGTGCAGGAAGGCGATGTCTTGCGGGCGGATCTTGGCTTCTACCAGCAGGGTGTCGTCCAGCGGCACGATTTCGACCATGTCGCTGCCCGGCTGGATCACACCGCCAACGGTGTTGACCAGCAACTGCTTGACGATCCCGCGCACGGGCGAGGTGACCAGGGTGCGGCTGACCCGGTCTTCCAGCGCGCGGCCGGTGGACTCGGCCTTGTTCAGTTCTGTACGGGCTTCGTTGAGTTGGGTCAGGGCTTCGCTGCGGAATTTGCCGCGGGTTTCATCGATCTTGCGTTGCACTTCCTTGATCGCCGATTCAGCACGCGGGATCGCCAGGGTGGTAGCGTCCAACTGTCCGCGGGTTTCCATTTCGGCGCGCTTGAGGCGCAGCACTTCTACCGGCGACACCGCGCCCTGGGCCACCAGCGGCTCGGACATGTTGATTTCCTGGCGTTGCAGGGACAACTGGCTGCGGTATTGGCCCTGCTTGGAAGTGAACTCGCGCAGTTCCTGTTGGCGCTGTACCAGTTGTTCCTGCAAACCGCCCACTTCATCCTTCAACTGTTGACGGCGGCTTTCATACAAGGAGCGCTCGTTGGCGGCCTGGCTCGGCGCGGCCTTTAACACCTCGTCAGGGATGTTCAGCGGACGGTCATCCACCTGCGCGCTCAAACGCTCGACGCGCAGTTGCATGGCCAGGCGCAGGGCTTCGGTTTCCCCGGCGTTGGAGACAAACCGCGTGTCGTCGAGACGAATCAACGGCGCGCCGGCCTCTACGATCTGGCCTTCCTTGACGTACAACTCGGCGACGATACCGCCTTCCAGGTTCTGGATTTTCTGCAACTTGGACGACGGAATCGCCTTGCCGTCGCCACGGGTCACTTCGTCTATCTGGGAGAAACCGGCCCACACCACCAGGAATACAAAGAACGCGATGATCGCCCAGATGGTCAGGCGGATGACCCGTGGCGCATCTTCGATCAGCGCCTTGTTGACCTCGGGCAGCGGCTGGCCCTGCAGCGAATCGGAGCCTTTGAAGTAGCGGCCGACCGCACTCTTGATGGAGTTAAGCAACACTGATCTGCCCCTTCTTCAACGCTTCCATGACCACGGCTTTCGGGCCGTCCGCGAGAATCTGCCCACGGTCGACCACCAGCAGGCGGTCGACCAGAGAGAGCAGTGAGGCTCGGTGCGTGACCAGCACTACGGTCTTGTTTTGCACCACGGCTTGCAGGCGTTGCTTCAAGCGTTCTTCACCGGTGTTGTCCATGGCGCTGGTGGGTTCATCCAGCAGCAGCATGGGCGGGTTGAGCAGCAGCGCACGGGCCAGGGCAACGTTCTGGCGCTGCCCACCGGACAGGTTCTGCCCACGCTCGCCGACTTGCAGTTCGTAGCCTTGGGGATGCAGGCGGGCAAATTCGTGCACGCCGGCCAGTTCGGCAGCTTGCAAAACCATTTCATCCTCGACGTAGCGCGCACCGCTGACCAGGTTGTCGCGCAGGGTGCCGGCCAGCAATTGAATATCTTGGGCGACATAGCCGATGTTGTGGCGCAGCTCGCTCACGTCGATCTGGCGCACGTCCACGCCGTCCACCAGCAAGGAGCCGGAGTCGGGTTGGTAAAGGCCGACGATCAACTTGGCCAGGGAGCTTTTGCCCGAGCCGCTGCGGCCGATGATGCCGATTTTCTCCCCTGGCTTGATCACCAGGTTGATGTTCTTCAGCGCCAGGTTCTGCTGGTTCGGGTAAGTGAAGTTCAGGCCCCGGCACTCGATGGCGCCTTGCAGGGTGCGACGGCTCATGGGGCGCTCTTCGAAGTTGCGCTCCTGGGGCAGCTCCATCATCTGGTCCACCGAGGTCATGGTGACCTTGGCTTGCTGGTAGCGCGTCAGCAGGCCCGACAGCGAGGCCAACGGGCTCAAGGCGCGGCCACTGAGCATGTAGCAGGCAATCAGGCCGCCCATGCTGAGGTTGCCGTCGATGATCTGGTACACGCCGAACACGATCATGATCACGCCGGCCAGTTGCTGGATCAGCAGGGTCATGTTCATCGACAGGCCCGACAGCAACTTCACCCGCAGCTCAAGCCGGCTAAGGGTGCCGATGGTCTGCTCCCAGCCATACTGGCGCTCGCTTTCGGCATTGTTGACCTTGACCGCATCGAGCCCGGCGAGGGTTTCGATCAGGCTCGACTGGCGCTCGGCGGCCAGCGCCATCGTGCGTTCCATGGTCGCGACCAGGGGCTTCTGCAAGGCGTAGCCGATGCCCAGGGCGAGCGGGAACGCCAACACTGGAATCCACACCAGGTGCCCGCCGAGAATGGCGATGACCAGGAAGATCAGCAGCGTAAACGGCAGGTCGATCAGGCTGGTGAGGGTCAGCGACGCGAGGAAGTCGCGCAGGCTTTGAAACTCGTGGATGTTCTGCGCGAAGCTGCCGACCCGCGCCGGGCGGTATTTCATGGACATGCCGACGATGCGCTCGAACAGCGTGGCCGAGATGATCAGGTCGGTTTTTTTACCGGCCAGGTCCAGGCACAGGCTGCGCAGGCTCTTGAGGATCAGGTCGAACAGGTAGGCACCACAGATACCCACGGCCAGCACCCACAGGGTGGCGGTGGCCTGGTTCGGCACGACGCGGTCGTACACGTTCATCACGAACAGCGGCGCGGCCATGGCGATGATGTTGATCAGGAAGCTGGCGGCGATGGCGTCGGTGTAGAGCCAGCGTGAACGCATGAGGGTGTCACGGAACCACGAGCGTGCCCGCGGAATCAGGCTGCCGTGGTTGACGTCGAACTTGTGCTGCGGCTGTGCAAAGAAGACTTTGCCGATGTAGTCGTCGGCCAGTGCTTCGCGCTTGATCAGCACTTCACCGCCGTCGCTTTCGCTGAGCAGGATCCGCGCTTGATCTTCGCCCTCCCAGCCCACCAGCACGGTACTGCGACCGTCCTTGAGCAACAGCAGCGCCGGCAGTGCAATGGTCGGGATCTGTTCCAGCTTGCGTTGCAGCAGCCGGCCTTGCAACCCGGCCCGCGCAGCGGCACGCGATAGCAACTCGGCACTCAACCGTTGCGAAGGCAGCGGCAGGCCGGTGGTGAGCATGGCCGCACTGGCCGGTTTTTGATGCAGGGCGCAGAGCGCCAACAACCCGTCGAGTAACGGGTCGTCGTGCAGTGCGCGTGGATCATGACTGAGATGAACTCGACTGACTTCAGGTTCCACGCGGGCACTCTCGACTAACAGATGGGGCTATTGGGGTGGCTCAATTCATCCCAGGCAGTTGGACTTTAGGTTTCACGTCGTTCTGCACGACGGAGGCCATTGGTGCAACCACTCCCTGGCTCTTGAGCAATTCGCCCATGGTCGCCTTGATTCGGTACTGAGTAAATAACTGAATGTTCTTGATTTCTTCCAGGCGGCGGGAAGCGGTGAACAATTCATTTTCGCTGTCGAGCAAATCCAACAGGGTACGTTGACCAAGGCTGAACTGTTGCTGGTAGGACGTACGTACGCGAGTGCTGTGATCCACGTACTGCTGGGCAACCGGCAATTGCGCGTTGGCGTTGTTCAGGGCGTTCCAAGCCAAGCCTAGCTCTTCATTGAGTTGGCGCAAGGCGTTGTTGCGAATGTCCAACGCCTGGTTGGCCTGGTAGGACTTCGATTGCAGGTCGGCCTTGTTGCTGCCACCGGCGAACAGGTTGAAGCGCATGCGCACCATGGCTTCCCAGCCATTGCTGTGGTTGGGGTCACCGGAGACGTTGTTGTCGGCGTTGGTGCCCAGCTCAGCGTCAAAGCGTGGGTAGAAGGTGGATTTGGCGGCGTCGTACTGCTTCTCGGCGGCAGAGATATCCGACTCGGCCGAACGCAGTACCGGGCTGTTGTCGAGCATCTGGCGACGGGCTTCATTCAGGTCTGCCGGCAGCATGGCCATGAACGGGGCCGGACGCTCGAGTTCGTCGGGCATCTGGCCGACGGCGCTGAGGTAGTTGACCTGCGCATCGGCCAGGTTGGTCTGCTCGGTGATCAAGTTGTTACGGGCCTGGGCCAGGCGGGCTTCAGCCTGGTCCTGGTCGGCACCGTTGCCGACGCCGCGCTCGGTGCGCAACTTGATCTGGTCGTAGATGCGCTCGTGGTTGCGCAGGTTGACTTCGGCCAAGCGTACGAACTCACGGCGGGTCAATACTTCCAGGTAAACCTGGGCAACGGTCAGCGCAGTGCGCTCGGAAGTCCCCAGCAAGGAGTAAGCGCGGGAATTAACGTTGGCTTGTTGACGCCCGACTTCGCTGGAGGTAGCAAAACCGTCAAAAATCATTTGCTGCAGGCGCAGGCTGGATTCGCCGCGATTGAGCGTGTCCCAGTGATTGCCGCCAGGGTTGTTGGCGCGGGTGGTGGCGTTGTCGGTTCCTTGGCGGCCGTATCCGGCGTTCAGATCGACACGCGGCAGGTAGCCACCTTGTGCGGCGCGCAATTGGTAATCGGCGGCGATGCGGCTGTTAACACCCGCCTGGATTTCCGGGTGTACATCCAATGCCTGTTGCATGGCTTGGGGCAGTGTCTGGGCTTGTACGAAACTGGCGGCGAGAGCGAACGGTATTGCCTTGAACAGGTGCAGACGCATTTAAAATTTCCCCAAGACTTCTTGTCTTAAATCACAGCGATTAGCACCGCTGCGTCGGATAATGGCTACCGTAATGACCGTACGTCGGAAAGTTCGAAAAGCGGAACTGCTTCACACATGTAGGACGGTTCGCCGCATAAATATCAATGTGACATTACTAGGGCGATTGTTTAGGATGACGCCCATAAGGTCAATAGTTTGGCACAAACTAGATAGCTAAAAAATCCAGCCAAATATTTGACGTCAATGCATTTATAGACTACGCCCCCAGATTGGCAGCGCTAATAGCGCGCTGCGAAATGGATTTGTCGAAACGGATCGCCGGAGAAAATTTTAATGAGCAGTGTTGTTGCCACCGTCAAAAGCATTGTTGGTCAAGTTTTCGTAATTTCTCCGGAAGGTGCCCGTCGCGTCCTTGTAGAAGGTGATCGTCTGTTTGCCGGCGACCAGATCGACACCGGTCTGTCGGGCGCCGTGAGCCTGGAACTGGCCGACGGTCGCATCCTGGACCTGGGCCGGGACACCCAGTGGAGCGCCGATATGCCGGACTCCACCGCCGACCTGGCAGCGGCCAGCGAGCAAGCCGCACCCTCGGTGGCCGAGCTGCAACAAGCCATCGCCGCCGGCGCCGACCCGACCACCGACCTGGAAGCCACTGCCGCCGGCGCAAACGCTGCCGGTAATGGTGCTGCCGGGGGCGGCCACAGCTTCGTGGTGCTGGACGCGACCGCCGGCCGTGTAGACCCGACCATCGGCTTCCCCACCGCACCCATCGGCCAAGGCACTTCGGCACTCAACGCCCTGAGCGGAGCACCAGGCTCGGCAGACTCGGGTAACCAAGTGCTGCAGCCTTCGACTTTAACCCTGAGCGCGACGCCGACCATCACCGAAGCGGGCGGCGTGCTGACCTACACCGCTACCGTGACCCGGCCATCCACCAGTGACCTGACCGTCACCTTGACCAATGGCGCGGTGATTACTATCCCGTCGGGCCAGTTGACCGGCACCGTCAATGTGCCCTTGGCCCCCAATGACAGCCCGTACATCGACCCGGGCCAGATCAGCGTCGGCGTTACCGGTACCACCGGCGGCGGCAACCTGGTATTGACCATCGACCCTAACCCGGCCGTGACGCAGATCACCGACACCATCGACACCACCACGGTCACCCTGACCGCTGGTTCGACCGTGACCGAAGGCGGCCAGATCACCTACACCGCCACCCTGACCAATCCAGCGCAGACCCCGGTGAACGTCACCTTGAGCAATGGCTCGGTGATCACCATCAAGGCTGGTGAGTCGACAGGCACTGTTGTCGTTGATACGCCGGCTAACGATGTCTACAACAACGGTTCGACGATCAGCACCACGATCACGGGCGCAACGGGCGGTAACTTCGAGAATCTGGTACCGAATACCACGCCTGCGGTCACCACCATTACCGATTCGATCGACACCACCACGGTCACTCTGACCGCAGGTTCGACCGTGACCGAAGGCGGCCAGATCACCTACACCGCCACCTTGACCAACCCGGCGCAGACCCCGGTGAACGTCACCTTGAGCAATGGCTCGGTGATCACCATCAAGGCCGGTGAGTCGACGGGTAGCGTTGTGGTTGATACGCCAGCTAACGACGTCTACAACAATGGCTCTACCGTCAGCACCACGATCACCGGTACAACGGGCGGTAACTTCGAGAATCTGGTACCGAATACCACGCCTGCGGTCACGACCATTACCGATTCGATCGATGCCACCACGGTCACCCTGACCGCAGGTTCGACCGTGACTGAAGGCGGCCAGATCACCTATACCGCCACGCTGACCAACCCGGCGCAAACGCCGGTGAACGTCACCTTGAGCAATGGCTCGGTGATCACCATCAAGGCCGGCGAATCGACAGGCAGCGTTGTCGTTGATACGCCGGCTAATGACGTCTACGTCAACGGCAGCACCGTCAGTACGACGATTACGAGTACGACTGGCGGCAATTTCGAGAGCCTGGTGCCGAGCACCACGCCAGCGATTACCACCATTACCGATTCGATCGACACCACCACTGTGACGCTGACAGCGCCAATCGAGGCGAACGAAGGTGGGCAGGTTACGTATACCGCCACGCTTTCCAACAAAGCTGGCACAGATGTCACGCTGAAGTTGGATAACGGTTCGTCGATCACCATCAAGGCTGGCGAGACCGTTGGCACCGTAACTGTCCCTGCGCCTAGCGATGATGTGTTCATCGACAAAAGCACCCAGACCGTCCAGATCACTGAGACCTCTGGCGGCAACTTCGAGAAATTGGAAGTTGCAGGCAATGGCGCAACCACCACGATCAACGACACCCTCGACAAAGTTGATGTGGTGCTGACGGCAACTCCTACCGTTGGTGAAGGCGGCAATATCGTCTACACCGCTAGCCTTGTGGATAAGAACGGCGCGCCGGTGACTAACATCACCAACCCGTTGACCGTCACCTTGGATAACGGCCAGACCATCACTATTGGCGTAAACCAGTCGAGCGGTTCTATCACCACCATCGCGCCAGACGATGTCTACAAAGGCGACCAGACCGTCACTACCGCCATCAAAGGCGTGACCGGCGGCGAGCACTTTGAAAATCTGGTGCCGGGTACTACGGCGGTGAACACCACCGTTACGGATACCCCAGGCACCGATAACACCACCACGGTTACGCTGACTGCGCCAAGTGCCGTTAACGAAGGCGGCCAGATCACCTACACCGCGACCTTGAGCAACAAGGCCGGTACTGACGTCACCTTGAAGCTGGATAACGGCTCGTCGATCACTATCAAAGCTGGCGAGACCGTCGGTACTGTGACCGTGCCCGCCCCTACTGATGACGTGTTCATCGACAAGAGCACGCAGACCGTTCAGATCACCGAGACCACTGGTGGCAACTTCGAAAAACTGGAAGTCGCAGGTAATGGCGCAACCACCACGATCAACGACACCATCGACAAGGTCGATGTAGTCCTGACCGCGACCACCACCGTTGGCGAAGGCGGCAACATCGTCTACACCGCCAGCCTTGTGGATAAAAACGGCGCGCCGGTGACTAACATCACCAATCCGCTGACCGTGACTTTGGATAACGGCCAGACCATCACCATTGGCGTAAACCAGGCTAGCGGTAGCGTTTCGGTTCTGGCTCCTGATGATGTGTATAAGGGCGACCAGACCGTCACTACTGCTATCAAAGGCGTAACCGGCGGCGAACACTTTGAAAATCTGGTCCCAGGTACCGATAACGTCACCACAACTGTGACTGATACACCGGGTACCGATAACACCACTACCGTGACGCTGACGGCTCCAACCGAGGCGAGCGAAGGTGGTCAGATTACGTACACCGCGACCTTGAGCAACAAGGCCGGTATTGACGTCACCTTGAAGCTGGATAACGGCTCGTCGATCACGATCAAGGCTGGCGACACTGTTGGCACCGTAACCGTGCCCGCCCCGACCGATGACGTGTTTATCGATAAGAGCACTCAGACCGTCAAGATCACCGAAACCACTGGCGGCAATTTCGAAAAACTCGAAGTTGCGGGCAACGGTGCGACCACCACGATCAACGACACGATCGACAAAGTTGATGTGGTCCTGACCGCCACTACCACCGTTGGCGAAGGCGGCAATATCGTTTACACCGCCAGCCTTGTGGATAAGAACGGCGTACCAGTGACTAACATCACCAATCCGCTGACCGTCACCCTCGATAACGGCAAGACCATCACCATCGGCGTAAACCAATCGAGCGGTTCCATTACCACCGTAGCGCCAGACGATGTGTACAAAGGCGACCAGACCGTCACTACCGCCATCAAAGGCGTGACCGGCGGCGAGCATTTTGAAAATCTGGTTCCAGGTACTACCCCGGTTAACACGACCGTTACCGATACACCCGGTACCGACAACACCACTACCGTGACCTTGACCGCTCCGGCCGAAGCGAATGAGGGTGGACAGATTACGTACACCGCCACGCTTTCCAACAAAGCGGGCACTGACGTAACGCTGAAACTCGACAACGGTTCAAGCATCACCATCAAGGCTGGCGACACTGTTGGCACTGTGACCGTGCCCGCCCCTACCGATGACGTGTTCATCGATAAGAGCACCCAGACAGTCAAGATTACTGAGACTTCTGGCGGCAACTTCGAAAAACTCGAAGTGGCAGGCTCCGGCGCAACGACCACGATCAACGACACCATCGACAAGGTCGATGTAGTCCTGACCGCGACCACCACCGTTGGCGAAGGCGGCAATATCGTCTACACCGCCAGCCTTGTGGACAAGAACGGCGCAGCGGTGACTAACATCACCAATCCGTTGACCGTCACCTTGGATAATGGCCAGACCATCACCATCGGCGTAAACCAGACTAGCGGTAGCGTTTCGGTTCTTGCTCCTGATGATGTGTACAAAGGCGACCAGACCGTCACTACCGCCATCAAAGGCGTGACCGGCGGCGAGCACTTTGAAAATCTGGTTCCAGGTACTACCCCGGTTAATACCACCGTTACGGATACACCAGGCACTGACAACACCACTACGGTGACGCTGACCGCTCCGGCCGAGGCAAACGAAGGTGGGCAGATCACGTACACCGCCACGCTTTCCAACAAAGCGGGCACTGATGTAACGCTGAAGCTGGATAACGGCTCGTCGATCACCATCAAAGCCGGCGAAACCGTCGGCACCGTAACTGTGCCTGCACCTACCGATGATGTGTTCATCGATAAGAGCACCCAGACCGTCCAGATCACCGAAACCGCTGGCGGCAACTTCGAAAAACTGGAAGTTGCAGGCAGCGGCGCAACCACCACCATCAACGACACCATCGACAAAGTCGATGTGGTTCTGACCGCGACCACCACCGTTGGCGAAGGCGGCAACATCGTCTACACCGCCAGCCTTGTGGATAAGAACGGCGCACCGGTGACCAACATCACCAACCCGTTGACCGTGACTTTGGATAACGGCCAGACCATCACCAT
>Ga0156274_1030_pt1 | contig 52473 bp, 54 predicted proteins | sample RifCSPlowO2_12_FD_107923 | JGI IMG/M metagenome (GOLD analysis project Ga0156274, IMG submission 107923) | Pseudomonadales bacterium RIFCSPLOWO2_12_FULL_59_450
CGATGATCAACGGGAAGTTTGTTGAAGGTCATGTGCCAGTTGAGCAAATAATTGCGATGAGTAAGCGTGACGACCTTCTCGGGATCGCTGCTCCTGGCATGCCAGCAGGTTCTCCAGGAATGGAAGTCGACGGAGTGCATGAGGCCTACCAGATAATCGGCCTGACCAAAGCTGGCACAGATCAGGTGATTGCTGAATACCCCGAAAACTAATCCCACCCCGTCCATCCCGTCACAGCATGGTCACCGTTCATGGCCATGCAGCGGGACATGCTCTGTCGATTTCATTCTCAAACCATTCGCTAAGGACATCAGCAACAATTGTAAAGGCGCTCTTGCACCGAATTTGATAACCCCGTACTGCTGTCCTCAATAACAATTTGAGATGACGCCATGCTCCGTATACTGCCACGCATTGGGCAGCAGATTGCTGATCGGGATAGTGCTAAGTTTGGGAACGGCGTTGCCTCTCAGCTTGCCCTTTCGAATTAGGGCATCTGTCTCGGCTGAAAAAGTAGAAAAGGTAAATGACTGTGGTTTAAGAGTTCTTTTTTTGCAGGCTTTTCAGACGCAGGGTGGCGCGTTGTACAGCGGCCATTTTTTCTGGACGTTTCATTCGTTTCCATTTTCTGATGTCTTCCTTGGTACGACCGCAGCTGACGCATAGTTCGCTGTTCAGCTGGCAAACAGAAATACAGGGATTTTCGATGTCCTTGGCCATTGTTCAATTCCTCGTCGAACTTATGCGTGCTACGGGTTCATTGCTAAGCCAGAACGGCGACCTGATCGGGTGAGTCAGCGCCCAACTTCGTGCGGTACTCAACTGTCAGATGAGTGATCTCATGAACCGTCGCCAGCCGTTCTCGTATGTTTTCTGCATTCACTGCTGGGCTGCCCAGAACACTCACAATCGCGGCGCGGGCTTGCGGCCCCACCTGCCAGACATGAAGATCAATGATCGAAGCATCTCCCGGTCGCTCAACCAGTTCACGAATCTCTTCAGCGACATGATCATCTGTCTGGTCGAGCAATACACCCGAAGTCACCCGCATCAACGACCAAGCCCAGCGTGCAATCACAACGGCACCCACAATCCCCATTGCAGGGTCGAGCCATACCCAACCAAGGTATCGACCAGCAAGAAGGGCTGCGATGGCCAGAACCGAAGTCAGTGCATCTGCAATGACGTGAACGTATGCAGAGCGCAAATTATTGTCGTGACCATGCGCATGGTGAGACTCATCGTGGCCGTGGTCATGCCCATGGTGATGATCATGACCGCCAGACAGCAAAAGCGCGCTCACCACATTCACTGCTAGTCCGACAATTGCGATTAGAGTCGCTGTCCCGAATTGCATTTGAGTCGGTTGAAAGAGACGAAACAGCGACTCTCCAGCAATTCCCAAGGAAACCAGTCCCAAAATCAGAGCAGAAGCGAAGCCACCCAAGTCTCCCACCTTGCCAGTTCCAAAACTGTAGCGAGCACTTGAGGCATGTCTTTTCGCGTAACCGTAAGCAGCTGCGGCTATGCCCAGTGCACCTGCATGCGTTGCCATGTGAAAACCATCGGCAAGCAACGCCATTGAGCCAGTGAGATAACCTGCGGTGATTTCAGCAACCATCATTACGACGGTCAGGGCCACCACCCACAAGGTACGCTTGGCGTTTTCTTCATGTGATTTCCCAAGGAACATATGGTCGTGGGAATACTCGGCGTACGAATTACTCATCTGGGCAAATCCTATTTGGAATAGCGGCGAATGGCTTCGAGCAGCTCGTCGACACCTTTCGCTCTTTCGTCGTTGCTGAGTGTCGGATTCGCGACGTGTTCACGAGCGTGGTCTTCGATAATTTCATCCATCAGCCCATTGATAGCGCCACGGGCAGAAGCGACCAAAAGCAGAGTTTTCGAGCAGTCATCATCAGAGTCGAGTGCTCGCTCAATCGCCTGGACTTGCCCAGCGATTCGCTTTACGCGCTTAAGAAGATTGTCTTTGCTTGATCTCATGTGACTCATACCATACCCCCCCTACCTATTAGAACAATATAATCACACGTTCCAATTGGCCATACAACCCAGGGAGGGAATCCATCCGACCAGCAGCGTTGCAGCATTTGAATGCTGCATTCGAAACATTCAGCACGTCGCCTCGCCGCGCAGTACCAATACAAGCCGTATGGGCGGCCCGGCACTTCAATAATTCGATAGATGGCGTAGCGCCTATCTCTTGAGCTGCCTAGGTCAATGGTTTAGGATCGAACCACATCCCCCCTGGGAGGATGCAGCAATCAACAGAGACGAAACCAGCTGATTGCGTCTCTTCGTGGAAAGTTCGGTAACCACATGGTTACGCACTTCGCTATTTGAGATATTTCATGCTGAAAATCCTAGCCAACCGTACCTACCGTCACCTCTTCTTGGCTCAAGTGATTGCGCTCATTGGGACGGGTCTTGCCACTGTTGCATTAGGCCTATTAGCGTTCGACCTTGCAGGTGCCAATGCGGGCGCTGTGCTCGGTACGGCGTTGGCGATCAAAATGACGGCCTACATTGGCGTTGCGCCAATCGCAGCCGCTTTTGCAGAGCGTTTACCCCGTCGGGCAATGCTGGTCTCTCTGGATCTGGTGCGAGCACTGGTCGCACTGGCTCTTCCGTTTGTGACGGAAGTCTGGCAAATCTACGTGCTGATTTTCGTCCTTCAGTCCGCTTCGGCAGCGTTCACTCCGACGTTCCAGGCGACCATTCCAGACATACTGGTGGATGAAGACGACTACACCCGTGCCTTGTCGCTATCACGTCTGGCCTATGATCTTGAAAGTGTCGCGAGCCCGATGCTTGCCGCTGCACTGTTGACGGTGATCAGCTTCCATAGCCTGTTCGCCGGCACGGTCATTGGGTTCCTTGCCTCAGCGGCCCTAGTCGCCACAGTGCTGCTGCCTAAGGCGAAGCAGATACCACGACGCAGCATCTACGAACGAACCACCCGTGGCATGCGCATATTTCTGGCCACACCTCGCTTGCGAGGGCTGTTGGCTCTCAATCTTACGGTTGCGGCCGCCAGTGCTATGGTCATCGTCAATACGGTGGTGCTGGTGCAGTCGCGCTTCGCTCTGCCGCAGAGTTCTACGGCATTGGCGCTGGCCGCGTTTGGTGGCGGTTCCATGGTGGCGGCCCTGGTCTTGCCTCGACTGTTGAAAAATATCAAAGACCGAACGGCCATGTTGTTTGGTGGAGGAGTATTGCTCGCAGGCTTAGCAGTTGGCATCAACCTAACCACCTATAACTTCCTGCTACCGCTGTGGGTGGTGCTTGGGGTGGGCTACTCCTTGGCTCAAACCCCGAGCGGTCGACTGTTGCGTCGCTCGGCACATGCCGAAGATCGCCCAGCGTTGTTTGCCGCCCAATTTGCGCTATCCCATGCTTGCTGGTTGATTACCTACCCATTGGCGGGATGGCTGGGTGCCAACATTAGCCTCACTGCATCGTTTGTTGGGCTCGCTGTCGTGGCGTGTAGCGCACTGGTGGTCAGCATCGTGATATGGCGTCCAGCTCATGACCAAGAGTCGATCAGGCACACACATGAGAACTTGCCGGAGGATCACACACACCTCGGCGGTCAGGAGAGAGTGGATCACGAACACCCGTATGTGATCGATGATCAGCATCGCCGATGGCCAGATAAACGACCGTAAGTTCCTAAGATTTGCTAAGGCTGGCTGCTCAGCCTTCAGACCAGAAACCGTAGAGCTTGTAGAGCCGCAAGGTGCCCCGGATAGAACCAGTAGCCCCATTGCCGCACCGGCCAAACTTTAAAGGTTAAGGTCTGACGTAGTAGCCAGAGTCCGATCAGCGGCGCCGCGAACGCGGTGCTTAACGCCACCAATGAATAGACTTCCAAGTCCAGCGCCCTGGTTACGATGCTACTTCGCGTATTGCTCATCAGGCATAAAGCCGCTGGCAGCAGCCAAAGAACACCGGGGCCTTTGATTGCTATTAAGACAGCCGCTGGAACAAGTGCACCGTAGAAGCCGTACATAAGTGGATCATCCAGCACGTAGGCAATCGCGGCGGCCAATAACGCCATAGCGCTGCTCAACAGAGTGCGATGTTGCCATCCCCAGGCAATCACCAGCCCCAATGCCAGCGTCACCAACACGTTGAATGATCCCGAGGTGCTGATGTAGCGATAAGGCACTTCTGAAATGGCGGCGAACAACAGCATCAAGGCAAGGTAACGACCGTTCGCAGCAGTCAGCAATTCACCCTGTTTGGAACGCGCCACGTTGGCTGCAATAGCGACACAGAACAACGGAAAGGAAACTCTCCCCGGAATGAACAGGTTGCTCAACTCCGGCCACACCAACCGCAAGTGATCGATAACCATGGTCAGCATTGCCAGCCACTTGATCAGATCCAGGCTACTGCTTCGCTTCTTAAGCAAGGCATGCTGGATCGTATGAGTAGTACTCATGCCCACCCCAGTGTGACGGCGGTCAGCACGAGATAACGCACACCCTTGGCCAAGGTGACGATCAGCAGGAAACTCCAGAGTGGCTCACGCATGACTCCGGCGACGACCGTCAGTGGATCGCCAATGATGGGCACCCAACTCAGCAGCAATGACCAGCGCCCATAGCGCAGATACGACAGCTGGGCTTTTTCGAATTTACTCTCGCTCACGGGGAACCATCGCTTGTGGCGAAATCGCTCAATGGACCGTCCCAGAGCCCAGTTCAGTACAGAGCCGAGAACGTTGCCGAAAGTGGCAACCGCCAAGAGCGTTGAAGCAACGTATTGGTCGGAGAGCAACATCCCGACCAATACGGGGTCGTCTCAGAAAACGGAAAATAAAGCACGTTAAGCTCCAATTTCGCGCAGGTACTGGTACAACGTTTCGCGGCTGATGCCAAATTCACGGGCCAGCTTTGCCTTTTGCTCGCCGGCCTTGACGCGTTGCAGAAGTTCAGCGGCGCGTTCGGGCGAAAGCGCTTTCTTGCGGCCCCTGTATGCTCCGCGCTGTTTGGCGAGCGCGATGCCTTCCCTCTGTCGCTCGCGGATCAATGCTCGCTCGAACTCGGCGAACGCGCCCATGACCGACAACATCAAGTTTGCCATCGGCGAATCCTCACCGGTGAAGGTCAGGCATTCTTTGACGAACTCGATGCGCACACCGCGCCTGGTCAGCTTTTGCACAAGGCGGCGCAGGTCATCGAGGTTGCGGGCCAAGCGATCCATGCTGTGCACCACCACCGTATCTCCTTCGCGCACGAAGGCCAGCAGCGAGTCAAGTTCTGGGCGCTGGGTGTCCTTGCCCGATGCCTTGTCGGTGAATACCTTTCCGACTTCGACCTGTTCCAGTTGCCGCTTCGGGTTTTGGTCGAAGCTGCTGACCCGGACGTAGCCGATACGTTGACCTTGCAAGATGCCCCCAAACAGAAAAGTGTCAGGAATAAATCTATGACCTTGCGTAGCTTGTGTCAATAAATTAAGCGATGGAGTCTATCCGGACGTTTCTGGGTAGGCTGTCCTGACGTCAGGTTAGGGCATAGCCCAACCTGACGGATCGATTGACAGCTCATTATTATTCACTATGATTAACCCTGAGTCGAGCTATGGCAAAGTCACTCAAAATAAATCACAAAGGATAGATGATGAGCCAATCCAGCCCTTTGACGCACCAGGATGCCAACCATCGCGATTCCGCATGGGAGCGTGCTGCCAACTACGAGAAGGAAGAGCGCCCCATCCACCCAGTTAGCAAAATTGTGATCAAGGGGGCGGTTGATGTTGTGTTCTTTCGCTCGTCATCAGCGCACCTGGTCGTGGCAGGGGAAAACGTGGAAGCCATTCGTAACATCAAGACCCGCTTCGAGGGTGACAAGCTGATCATCGAGCAGGAGGGCATTTCCATTAGCGGCTATGGGGGCAATATTCACGTTTCTGGTACCGGCAACATTTTCGTGGGCGGAACGATCAATGTCGGTGGACGCCACGGCGGCGTCACTATGCAGTCCAAGGGGCGAAGCATCGTTGGAATCGCATTGCCTGAAGCCCCCAGTATCCGCATCAAGGGCAGTGGCGACGTGACCCTGTACGACCTTCAGCAGACCGTCCTCGATCTAGGCATCCAAGGTTCGGGCGATATCACGGCCTTTGGTCGCGTGGGTCTTCTGGACGCCGAGATAGCCGGTTCGGGCGACGTGGACGCCAGCGAGCTGGTCGCTACGTCCGCCAAACTGTCGGTAGTCGGCTCCGGTGATATCGACGCCTATGTCAGCGACTCAGTGAAGGCACGCGTGGCGGGTTCCGGTGACATCGTGGTGCGCGGTAACCCGCCGACCCGCGACCATTCCGTTGCCGGCTCAGGCGACATCAAGTTCAAGAAGAAGTGACGCTCCATGAAGAATGACCAAGAACGAACCGAGCTGTTGCAGCAGATCGACAAGCTGTTGACGGCAGTGGATTCGATGCAAACCTGCCTCGAAGCGCCCGAGGCCACAAACGCCGATGGCAGCTTTGACATTGCTCGCACCAACTTGCGTATCACGGCCAACGAGGCCGCGCAGGTTGTCGAACGTCAGCGAGGCGCGCAGGAGCAGCGTGAAAAGTCTCGTCCAAAAGTAACGCTGGCCACGTCGTTACTTGCCGGCGCTGAAGCGTCTGAATGGCAGGCCAACAAGCTCAAAACTAATGGCGATGAGGCCGGTGCCCGCCAGGCCAGCGAACATGCCGTCACTCTGCGCCGGATGGCATCGGAAGCGGCGGTTACTGAACGCCGGCAGAGCATGCACCTTGTACCTACCATTGATTAGGAGTAACCCCATCATGGCAACCACCGCGAAAACCCGATCCGTCACGGCTCACGTCCCTGTGCAACTGGCCGAAAAGGTCGATTTGATGGCTGAGCGCCTGGAACGCTCCAAGAACTGGATCGTCAAGCAGGCTCTGGCCGCCTGGATAGACCAGGAAGAAGAACGTAGTCGCCTGACCCGTGAGGCATTGGCCGATGTGGATGCTGGTCGCGTGATCGATCATCAAGCTGTCCAGGCCTGGGCTGAAAGCCTCAGCACTGACACTCCGTTGCCGGTACCGCGCTGATGGAGTTGAAGTGGACAAGCAAGGCGCTTTCCGACATTGCCCGGTTGTATGAGTTTCTGGCGTCGGTGAATCAGCCTGCCGCCGCACGAACAGTGCAGCAACTCACAGCCGCACCTTCCACGCTGCTGGCCAACCCGCGCATTGGCGAACGCCTGGAAGAATTCGATCCACGGGATGTGCGCCGAATTCAGATCGGCCATTACGAGATGCGTTACGAGATAGTGGATTCCACTATCTACCTACTGCGCCTGTGGCACACCCGCGAAGACCGATAGGTTTGGCTGGGCCAGGAACGGAATACATCAAACTGGCGAGCCTACGACTGATCAGAAAACCTTAGCGTACGATTTTTTCCGAATTCTGTAGGCTCCCCTAATCCAAGGCCAACCTCCTGTGCTAATTCGCCCAGTCTAGGGGGCTATAGATCAATGTCATCAACTTTGGAAATTATCCATAAATATCATATAATTAGCGCTCAAATCAGTGCATGGGAGAAGCCCTTTTGACTACCTATACCGCATCGCTTGACACCGCCAGCCAAGCCCTGGTTTGAAAATTGTACAAAAAATAACCAGTCCGCTCGATTGTCCCGCCTTCATCGCCGCCCACCGCCAGAATCCTCAAGACTTTACCCGCCGACGCCAGCTCACCTTCAAGAACCTCGTCCTGTTCCTGCTCAATCAGCCGCGCACGGCCCTGCAAACCGAACTCGATCAGTTCTATCGCGTACTCAATCAGGCGTCGACTGAGACGCAAATGGTCACTGCGCAGGCCTTCTGCAAAGCGCGCAAAAAGCTCAACCCCGAGGTATTTGAAAGTCTCAATCACCTCCTGCAGCAACAAATTGACTGCTTCGGGCTGCGTCAGAAGTGGCGTGGGCTGAGGGTGCTCGCGGTGGATGGCTCGACCGTGCATTTACCCCTGGAGTCGACCATGGCGACCTTCTTTGGCAGTCACTCTGGCTTTCCCATGGCTCGCTTGTCCACACTCTACGAAGTCGCTGACGGTCAAACCCTGCATAGCCTGATCGTGCCCCTGACCGTCGGCGAGCGCGACTGTGCCCATCTGCACCTTGAGCACCTGCCGGCTGACAGCCTGACGCTGTTTGACCGTGGTTACCCTGGGCACTGGTTATTCGCGCTGTTCGCGCAGCAACAGCGGCACTTTCTGATGCGCCTGCCCTGTGGCTATAACGCCCAGGTCAAAGCGTTTCTATACTCTGGCCAAGTTGAAGACACACAGCTTTTCGTGGCCAACCATCCTGAAGCACGTCTGTTCTGCTCCGAGGCTGGCGTTGATCCTGCCAGCCAGATCGAGCTGAGACTGATCCGGGTCGAGTTGGCCAACGGCGAAAGCGAGGTATTGCTGACCTCGTTGCTGGATCGAGAAGCCTTTCCCGCTGAGGTGTTTGCCGAGCTTTACCACCGCCGCTGGGGCATCGAAACCGACTTCCGTCGCCTCAAACAAACCCTGACGCTGGACAACTTCAGCGGCCGCAGCGTGACTGCTGTAAAGCAGGACTTTCATGCCGCTCAACTGTTGAAGAACCTGGCGCTGTTGATGCAGCACCTGCTACAGCCGGTCATCGAACAGCGCCACAAAGGTCGCAAGCTGCGATGGAAAGTCAACTTCACCCAAGGCGTGTCACGGCTCAAAAATACCCTGGTCGAGCTGCTGGTGCGGCACTGTGCTCAGGGGCTGAGCAATGTGCTGGCCTTGATGGCTAAAAGCCTCAGTGCCGTACGCTCAGGCCGTAGCTTTGCGCGCCAACGCAAACGCGCAGCCAGCCGAGGTTGTGAGGGCTACAAACCGACGCGCTGAAGAAACACCACCGCCCAACCTCCGTGCAAAAAAAAGCTGGCCACAAGCGGTCGGCATAGGCTCGTCCGGAGAACGAGAAATCTCGCCTAGACAGCCGGAACAGACGATGATCACATCACCGCCAGCCCAGTTAGACCGCCTGATTGAGCGGCAGAGGCCTGGTCATCGCCCGACGGCCATGGCGGCTGGCTGCTTCGGGGGGCTTGCCTTGGGCAGGGCTGCAGCTTAGGTTGATGACATTGCCCTTACAACTACCCAACACCAAAATTACAATTTGGTAATATCGACGCTCTTAAACATTTTTTTCACACGCCGGCTCCCATGAGTAGTTAAAGTCAACACCATACAGCCTCTTGAACACATGCAGTTCTCTCAATGATATCGCCACCCTCTACAACCTTGCCTTACTATCTGATCGTTGGAATATTTGCCACTGGCGCTCATTACATAACACTTTTGTTATTGTCTCTGGTTCTGCCCGCACTCATTGCGACGTTACTGGGAGCAATAGTCGGGACTGTTGTTAGTTATCAGGGCAACAAGCGCTGGACGTTTACAAAGGCTCGCCCATCCGACACTTATCAATGGCTGCGCTTCAGCATCACGGCCTTGGTCTACAACGGTACAAACCTGGCCCTGATGGCGACCCTGCTGGAGCACTGGCCCCAGCGCCTATGGCTGATGCAGGTGATCACCACCTGTGCCCTGACGTTGATCACTTACCAAATCAACCAGTACTGGAGCTTTCGCCATGAATCGATCAAGAGCTGAGCGCTCCCCACGTCCGATGCTCAGTGTGATTGTCTGTTGTTATAACGAAGCCAAGGTACTGCCTTTTTTTCATAAGCGGCTAATGGCTGTACTTAAGACACTCAGCATTCGCTACGAAGTAGTGTATGTCAACGACGGCAGCCGCGATGAAACACTGGCGCTACTGGATGGTTATTGCCAGACGCCTGGCGTTCGTTGTTTGAACCTGAGCCGTAACTTTGGCAAGGAAGCCGCCATGGTCGCCGGTATTGATTATGCGGTCGGGGATGCGTTGTTATTTATTGATGCCGACTTGCAAGACCCGCCCGAACTTATTCCACTCATGGTTCATCATTGGTTGACCGGTAGCGATATCGTCAATATGCAGCGCCGCAGTCGCCTGTCTGATACCTCAAGCAAACGTATCAGTGCCCACCTCTATTACAAACTGATGAACTTTTTGGCCGACAAGTTTGATGTTCCCGCAGACGTCAGCGACTTCCGCCTGATTGGCCCGGCGCCCCTGGCAGCGCTGCGCGGTATGCCGGAACGGACGCGTTTCATGAAGGGCCTGATCAGTTGGCTGGGGTTCAATACCATCGAGTTGCCCTATGACCGTGAGCCGCGTAGCGCCGGTCTCAGCAAATGGGGGCCGCTGGCGCTGATCGACCTCGGTATCGAAGGCGTATTGGCGCTGTCGCGCAAGCCGTTGCGCTGGTTCAGCCTGCTCAGCCTGATGATTTTCATCGCCACCATGGTGCTCATCATCCAGCAGATGAGCGTAAACACCGCCAATGCCCATCACGTGATCATGGGCATTGCTGCGTTCATTACCGTGGGCATAGCAATGATCGGCGAATACCTCGGGGCAACGTTGAGCGAAGTCAGGCAGCGTCCCATCTATCTACTCGACAACCTGCTCGGCGAAGCCCCTGAACGGCCGGAGCACCCCTGCCCGATACACCCTCGCGAACAAGAAAACCACTGATGATAACGACCCGTACGCTATGGCTGGTATTGATCGCCATTTTGGCCCTGCGCCTGGCAAGCCTGGGGCTGTACCCGCTGATGGACACCTCGGAAGCCCGCTACGCGGAAATGGCCCGCAAGATGCTGGTACTCGGCAACTGGGTAACCCCGCTGTTCGAGCTGGACGTACCTTTTTGGGGCAAGCCGCCACTGTCGTTCTGGACCCAGGCGCTGGGCATGAAGTTGCTGGGTATCAATGAATTCGCCATTCGCTTTCCGGCGTGGCTGCTGCATGTCGCCAGTTGCCTGATCATCATCCGGTTTGCCCGTGAGCAGGCCGATGAAAAAACGGCGGTATTGGCGGCAATTATCTTTTCCAGCTCAACCCTCGGCCTGTTGTCAGCAGGTGTGGTGTTGACCGACCCGGCATTGAGTTTCTCGGTACTGCTGGCCAGCTATGGCTTCTGGTGCGGCATGACACGGGGCGACCGCCGTTGGGCACTGGCAGGATTTGCCGGCCTGGGCCTCGGGTTGCTGGCAAAGGGGCCGTTGGTGCTGGTGCTGGTGGGGGCTCCAGCTGTGATCTGGACGCTTTACTACCGACAATGGCGTGCCTTTTTGCACTTGCCCTGGCTGCTGGGCCTTGCGTTGATGCTGGTGATTGCCGTGCCTTGGTACGTGATTGCTGAACAGCGCACGCCGGGGTTTCTCGATTACTTCCTGATCGGCGAGCACTGGAAGCGTTATGTGGTCAGCAAATGGGCCGGAGACTTGTACGGCAGCGCCCATGCCCGGCCCACGGGCGCCATCTGGATGGACCTGATGCTCGCGCTTTTTCCCTGGACGCTGCTGTTGCCAGCGGTGTACTTCGCCCTGCGCCGCTCGGCCCTGTCGGGTCGCTACTATGGTTTTATCGCCCTGTGGGCCCTGGCTACGCCGGTATTTTTCACGTTCTCCGGCAATATCCTGTGGACTTACCTGCTGCCATCGCTGCCGGCCTGGAGCCTGCTGCTGGCTGGCGCACTCAAGGCTGTGCCCTGGCAAACCGGCAAAACCATCATTGGGTTGATCCTCGCGCTGCTGCTGCCGGTATGGCTGCTGATCGCTGCCATCGACGGCCGCGCCTTTGACCGGCCGAATAACCAACGTGAGCTCGCCAGGGCCTGGCAGCAGTTGCAGGCAGAGCGTCCCGGAACCCTCTTTTACTGGGGCCGGCGCTCGTACTCGGGGGAGTTCTATACGCAGGGGCAGGCACGCCGGGTCGAGGACTTGGCTACCTTGCCCGTTGACCGCAGCTTTTACATCGCCCGTCGGGTACGTGACCTCAAGCGAGGCATCCAGGGCTTGCAGCCGTTCAATTGTGTCGAGCAACTGCGTGCCAGCCAAAGCGTGTTATTCAGGTGCGAACCACTGAAAGCACCCACTGACCTGTAGGAGCCGGCTTGCCGGCAACGCCCTGGCGACCAGCATCAACAGCGTTGCGTTACGGCTACCAGACCATCTCCTGGCTGCCCCTTTGCCCCGATACATCATCAAGCTGGGGGCGCTTTCCGGGCTGGGAATCGACCATGCACTGATGCTGGGCCTGCAAGTGAAGACCGCGTTCTAAAGCGCTAGCGCATAGGCATCTGGATTAATCTTGATCTTGGACCTCCAGTTGGAACACGATGGCTGCCTTGAACCGTTGACGAAAGGAATCTCGTTATGTTCCCTCTGGACATCTGGCTGACCTATACCGCCGCCTGCCTGTTGCTGGTGCTTTCCCCCGGGCCGGACAACCTGCTGGCCATCGCCAGGGGCCTGAGCCAGGGGCGCATGGCGGCGGCCATTTCGGGGGTTGCGTCGGGCACCGGGATTCTGTTTCACGTAGCCACCGCCTCGTTGGGCCTGACCCTATTGATGCAGACATCCGCCGTGGCCTTCTGGGTCGTAAAAGTGATCGGCGCCAGCTACCTGGTGTGGCTGGGTATCAAGGTCTTGCGTTCGCGCAGCCTGATCAACTTCAAACCGGCGGCACGGCAATCGCTCAAAAGCATCTTCCTCACCGGCTTCCTGTCTGCGGCGCTTAACCCTAAGCCGGGACTGTTTGTGCTTGCGTTCATTCCACAGTTCGTCAACCCATCATTGGGCTCGGTCACTGTGCAGATGCTGGTCTACGGCACCTGGTTCGCCGCGTTGACCGCCCTGGGCTTTGCGCTCATGGGAATTTTTGCAACGCGCCTGTCGACCTGGCTGCAGCGCAAGCCAAAAGTTGTCAACGGCCTGAATGTCGGCGCCGGACTGACCTTCGTCGCGTCCGGGCTTTCGGTAGCAGCACTCAGCCAAAAATAACCCATGATTGCTCATGGGTTATTAGTTGCAGGCCTTACGCTCGGATCAGGTGATCAAAAGCACTCAGGGAAGCCTTGTCATGCCACGCCGTTCTATCCTGTCCATTGCCGAGCGTGACAGCCTGCTGGCATTGCCAGATACCAAGGAAGAACTGATTCGTCAGTACACGTTTAGCGACACCGACCTGTCCATCATTCGGCAGCGGCGCGGCCCGGCCAACCGCCTGGGCTTCGCCGTGCAGCTCTGCTACCTGCGCTTTCCCGGTGTCATCCTTGGCGTCGATGAGCCGCCGTTTCCGCCTTTGCTGAAACTGGTCGCTGACCAGCTCAAGGTTGGCGTCGAACGCTGGGGCGAGTATGGCCAGCGGGAACAGACCCGGCGCGAGCACCTGGTCGAACTGCAAACGGTGTTCGGCTTCCAGCCCTTCACGATGAGCCACTACCGGCAGGCCGTCCAGTGGCTGACCGAGCTGGCCATGCAAACCGACAAGGGCGTCGTGCTGGCCAGCGCCTTGGTCGATCATCTGCGGCGACAGTCGGTCATTCTGCCTGCCATCAACGCCGTCGAACGAGCGACCGCCGAAGCGATTACCCGCGCCAACCGGCGCATCTACGATGCCCTGGCCGAACCGCTATCGGACGCGCATCGCCGCCGCCTCGACGATCTGCTCAAGCGCCGGGACAACGGCAAAACGACCTGGCTGGCCTGGCTGCGCCAGTCGCCCGTCAAACCGAACTCGCGGCACATGCTGGAACACATCGAACGCCTCAAGGCGTGGCAGGCGCTCGACCTGCCTTCCGGCATCGAGCGGTCGGTTCACCAGAACCGGCTGCTCAAGATTGCCCGCGAGGGCGGCCAGATGACGCCCGCCGACCTGGCCAAGTTCGAGGCGCCGCGCCGCTACGCGACCCTGGTCGCGCTTGCCATCGAGGGTATGGCCACCGTCACCGACGAAATCATTGACCTGCACGACCGCATCCTGGGCAAGCTGTTCAACGCCGCCAAGAACAAGCATCAGCAGCAGTTCCAGGCGTCCGGCAAGGCGATCAACGCCAAGGTGCGGCTGTTCGGCCGCATCGGCCAGGCGCTGATCGAGGCCAAGCAAGCTGGCCGCGATCCGTTCGCTGCCATCGAGGCCGTCATGTCCTGGGATGCCTTTGCCGAGAGCGTCACCGAGGCGCAGAAACTCGCACAGCCCGAGGATTTCGATTTCCTGCACCGCATCGGCGAGAGCTACGCCACGCTGCGCCGCTACGCGCCGGAATTCCTCGACGTGCTCAAGCTGCGGGCCGCGCCCGCCGCCAAGGACGTGCTCGACGCCATCGAGGTACTGCGCGGCATGAACAGCGACAATGCCCGCAAGGTGCCTGCGGACGCGCCGACCGACTTCATCAAGCCGCGCTGGCAGAAACTGGTCATGACCGACACCGGCATTGACCGGCGTTACTACGAACTGTGTGCCCTGTCGGAGATGAAGAACGCGCTGCGTTCCGGCGACATTTGGGTACAAGGCTCGCGCCAGTTCAAGGACTTCGAGGACTATTTGGTGCCGCCCGCGAAATTCGCCAGCCTCAAGCAGGCCAGCGAATTGCCGCTGGCCGTGGCCACCGATTGCGACCAGTACCTGCATGACCGGCTGACGCTGCTGGAAACGCAGCTCGCCACCGTCAACCGCATGGCGCTGGCCAACGAGCTGCCGGACGCCATCATCACGGAGTCGGGCCTGAAGATCACGCCGCTCGATGCGGCGGTGCCCGACACCGCGCAGGCGCTGATCGACCAGACAGCAATGATCCTGCCGCACGTCAAGATCACCGAACTGCTGCTGGAGGTAGACGAATGGACAGGCTTCACCCGGCACTTCGCGCACCTGAAATCGGGCGACCTGGCCAAGGACAAGAACCTGCTGCTGACCACGATCCTGGCCGACGCGATCAACCTGGGCCTGACCAAGATGGCGGAGTCCTGCCCCGGAACGACCTACGCCAAGCTCGCCTGGCTCCAAGCCTGGCATACCCGCGACGAAACCTATTCGACGGCGCTGGCCGAACTGGTCAACGCGCAGTTCCGGCATCCCTTCGCCGAGCACTGGGGCGACGGCACCACGTCATCGTCGGACGGCCAGAATTTCCGAACCGGCAGCAAGGCCGAGAGCACTGGCCACATCAACCCGAAATACGGCAGCAGTCCTGGGCGGACTTTCTACACCCACATCTCCGACCAGTACGCGCCATTCCACACCAAAGTGGTCAATGTCGGCGTGCGCGACTCGACCTATGTGCTCGACGGCTTGCTGTACCACGAGTCCGACCTGCGCATCGAGGAGCACTACACCGATACGGCAGGATTCACCGATCATGTATTTGGCCTGATGCACCTGCTGGGCTTCCGCTTTGCGCCGCGCATCCGCGACCTGGGCGACACCAAGCTGTTCATCCCCAAGGGCGACACTGTCTACGACGCGCTCAAGCCGATGATTAGCAGCGACAGACTGAACATCAAGGCTATTCGCGCCCATTGGGATGAAATTCTACGGCTGGCCACGTCGATCAAGCAGGGCACCGTGACGGCTTCGCTGATGCTGCGCAAGCTCGGCAGCTATCCGCGCCAGAACGGCCTGGCCGTGGCCCTGCGCGAGCTGGGGCGTATCGAGCGCACGCTGTTCATCCTGGATTGGTTGCAAAGCGTGGAGCTGCGCCGTCGCGTGCACGCTGGGCTGAACAAGGGCGAAGCCCGCAACGCGCTGGCCCGCGCCGTGTTCTTCAACCGGCTGGGCGAAATCCGCGACCGCAGCTTCGAGCAGCAGCGCTACCGGGCCAGTGGCCTCAACCTGGTGACGGCAGCCATCGTGCTGTGGAACACGGTTTATCTGGAACGGGCCGCGAATGCCCTGCGTGGACACGGCAAGCCCGTTGATGACTCTCTATTGCAGTATCTGTCGCCGCTGGGTTGGGAGCACATCAACCTGACTGGCGATTACCTCTGGCGCAGCAACGCCAAGATCGGCGCGGGCAAGTTCAGGCCGCTACGGCCGCTGCAGCCAGCTTAACGTGCTTTATTTTCCGTTTTCTAAGACGACCCCAATACGGCTTCTGACTGCATTGGTAACAGTGTGGCGGCACCGAGTGCCGCCAGGAACAGACCAACGTAGCTTGTGAGTTCAAACACTTAGGCGTCGCCTTATGCGTTCAGGCCAATCCAGCCATGGATGCCAACGTAGAGCCCGACTCCGATAATCAGTGCACTAGACAGATAAGGGGCGCGACGCGCAACGGTGCCCATCCAAGGCCAGCGGTTGGAGGCCTGCTTGGCGCCAATAGCGGCGGCTGCACCGACGGTTACCAGTGTGAGCGCCAGACCAATACTAAAGCACAGGACGAGCACGCCACCCAAGGCAACTTCTTTGACCTGGAGGCAGAGCAGCAGAACGGTGATCGCCGCTAGGCAAGGAATGAGCCCCCCCGTCAAGCCGAACATGATGATCTGTCCCGTAGTGACTTCACGGTTGGTGAAGCGCTTACGGATATCGTTGGCATGGGCACGCTCATGCGCATCCTGATAGCCATCAATCGACAATTCCAACCCTTCCAGTTCGGAGTGCGCGTGGCCGTGATCATGCTCCTGGTATTCCAAGTCGTAATCATGGGAGTGACCGGCATGGCCCAGGCTCAAGCGGGCACTGAATTCATGAGGTTCAGGGATATCGACCGTCGACTCTAGGAAACTTTCGCGCTCAACAAATGAGAAGGTTTGCGTGCTGCCATCAGAGCGGGTCGTTATCAAGCTAACGTCTGATGCTGACCAGGCATGCCCACGCAACGTTTTCATACGCCAGTGAGGAGGTACCCCCTCCTCAAATATCGACAGTTCGACCCGGCCATGGCCGGTATCAATTCGATGGGTTTCATCATGATCACCATGGTCATGCCCATCGTGGTGGTGATCGTCACCTTGCTCGAACTTGAACATCTGCTCACCGCGCCAGGTACGCCATAGCATCCAGAGCGCAATCACGATGATAAGGGCAGAGGACGCGAGCTGGAAGTACGGCTCCGTGGTTTGAGCGTCCAGGCCTTTGCCCAGATACATACCGCCGATGGCGACCAACCACACTACAGCGGTGTGCGACAGCGTCGCGGCCAGGCCCAACAAGACGGCCTGTTTGACCGAGCCACGGATGGCCACGATGAAGGCCGCCATCATGGTTTTTGAATGGCCGGGTTCCAGGCCATGCAAGGCGCCGAGCAAGATAGCGCTCGGGAAGTAGAGCCAGGCGTGCGAACCACCCTGTTGCAAGAGTTCAGCGAAGTTGGGCATATCAGACCTAGAGGTATTTGGTGATTTGTTTGAACGCTTCCAGCGGTGCGCGCTCGCCATTGCCCAAGGCCGAGACGGTGTCCTCCAGGCAGTGGTCAATGTGATCCTGGATCAGCGTGCGCTTAGCTTGGCACACTGCTTTTTCAACAGCGTGCAGCTGCTGAGCAATGTCCACGCATTCACGCCCCTCTTCGATCATGGTGATGATGCCGCGCAAATGACCATCCGCCCGCTTGAGACGCTTGATGATCGCCTCGTGACTTTGGTGGGTTTGGGGATGGCTGTGTTCGTGTTCGTGCTCACTCATGACTTGAGCCTCAGGCCTCAATGAATTACGCTGGCATCCTATCCCCCCTAGGGGGATGCGGTCAAACGCATCAAAGCCCCACAAAACGAGTTGAAACCCGAACACTATGTTCAGCAGAACACTGACAATGACGGTGGTAATCGCACTTGCTCTCGCCATGTTTGTGGCTTGGGCAGGGCATACCTATACGTTGTCGGTGACATCGAAACAGCCAGCCTGGGAGATTGCACAAGACGCCCATCACTCCCATGAGCAGCAGGCAGAGATGTCGCGTGCGAGCTACTCGGATCACTACCACTCACCGTTGACCCCTGACCATCAGCACGAAACACCTCAGCTCACGTCCGCGTTGAGTTTGGCTGCACAGCCGAAGCTGTCTATACGAGTTGATGCGCGCCGATATTCCGTTCCTCGTCCGCCGATTTTCTTGATCGAGCGTCCACCCCGTCCCCCGTTCGCATCCTGACCATGGCCGCTCTGCGGCCTTTGATCCCTGCAACGTAGGATTGATCTATGCATTCGCACTCGATGAGCGGCGTTGTCGCATTCACTGCGCCATCGCACCGCCCGCTACTGCTGTTGTTTTTACTTGTCGCTGCACTTTTCGTCGGGATGCCCGAGGCGATGGCTCACGCCGTCGCGGAAGGTGACAAGGGCTTCATCCAAGAAAGTTCCGGCGTCATGTTGCTGCCCTTCATCTACATGGGCGCCAAGCACATGATGACGGGCTACGACCACCTGCTGTTTCTGTTCGGGGTGATCTTCTTCCTCTATCGCCTAAAAGACGTGGGGCTCTACGTCACGCTGTTCGCTGTAGGGCACTCGGTCACGCTGCTGCTTGGCGTACTTACAGAGGTCAGCATCAGCTCGTACATCATCGACGCCATCATCGGCTTCTCGGTGGTGTACAAGGCGCTTGATAACCTGGGTGCATTCCAGCGCTGGTTCGGTTTCCAACCCAACACCAAGGTGGCCACGCTGATCTTCGGCCTGCTCCATGGATTCGGGCTGGCCACTAAGATCCAGGAGTACGAAATCTCGCCTGATGGCCTGATTCCGAACTTGATCGCCTTCAACGTCGGCGTCGAGATCGGCCAATTGCTGGCCCTTAGCGCGATTCTCATTTTGATGGGGTATTGGCGGCGCACCGGCAGTTTCTGGCGTCACGCCTATACCGCCAACGTTGCCATGATGAGTGCCGGTTTCCTGCTGATGGGTTACCAGATCACCGGCCTGTTTGTCTCCGCGTAAGGAATTCTGACCATGTTCAATACTCCGCTTCCCACTGTTAATGAATTGCCCAGCACTCGCAAACTGCTACGTTCGACTGTTCTTGCAATATTGGTTGCTGCGGGACTTCTGGTAACAGTCGTAATGCCCTCGGAATACGCCATTGATCCGACAGGTGTAGGCCGAACACTGGGCCTTACCCAGATGGGCGAATTGAAGATCATCCTTGCCCAAGAGGCTTTAGCGGACGCAGCTCCGCCGCAAGCATCGGCTCCGGAGCCGGCTCCGCAAATTGCAGCAGTTAAACCCGAAGTGCAACCTGCGGTTCAACCTGTGGCGAAGTCCAATCTAGCCCTGAAAAAAGATCAACTAACCATCACGCTGAAGCCTGGTGAAGGGAAAGAAATCAAGCTGGAAGTGCTGAAAAACAGAACCGTCAACTATGAATGGACAACGGTTGGTGGGCCTGTGAACTACGACACCCATGGCGAGCCCTACAACGGTGAAAAGGGTTACTTCCACAGCTACAACAAGGGCAAGCAGGTCAAAAGTGATAAAGGTGAATTCATCGCTATTTTTGACGGCACCCATGGTTGGTTTTGGCGTAACCGCAGCAACAGCGACGTGACCATCTCACTGAGAACGGCCGGCGATTACTTGAGCATCAAACAGTAATCCGAAGCCGCGATGGCTGTTCTATTGCCGAAAATGCAGCGCTCAGCCTAGATAAAGACCATTTTTCTCATCCATTTTTTGAAGAGTCATTCCATGAAAACCCCAGCAACGCTGATTCGTTCGATGCTCCTGATCTGCTTTCTTGGCCTGATGACCGCATGCGGTGGCGGTGAGAAAGGAACAACATCCGAGAGCGCTGAGCACGGACACTCACACGAGTAACACCCTGAATAAAACAAGGCCGCATTTGCGGCCTTGTTTGTTTCTATATCGCAACCTGCGTACCCAGTTCGATCAGTCGGTTCAGCGGCAAATTAAAGTATTTGAGGTTGCTGTTGACGTTCTTCAGTAAAAAAGTGAACAAGCTTTCTCGCCAACGAGCCATCCCCATACGCTTGATCGGGATAACCGTCACGCGGCTAAAGAAGTAGGTGGAATGCATCGTGCAGAAATCCAGCTCTTTCATGTGTCAGAGACTCAAGGCTGCGGCTACGTCACGCTCCTCGATAAAGCCAAAGTGCAGGCTAACCCGGCAAATCCTTTACCTTAAGCCTAGACCTCAAACCGCCGATCATCTGGCACGCGCGGCCGTCCTCAGACGCCACAGTTAGCAACACCACCTGCTCGTGCAGAACCTGTTTCTGCAATTGATTGTGCGAGAGCCCATGAGGGGCAGCATCAGATCTGGAATAATGGCCGGAACATACCAACAGTTATATCAATACACAAAAAAAGGCGCCACTCGGGCGCCTAAGCCGTCTCCAAAACCAAAGGAGAAACAAAGAGACGGGGGTGTATCTGGTAATGGGGCCTAATGCCGATGGCTAGCGCCCGTTAAAGGAGTTGCAGCGGGTATTCGACAATCAGTCGGACCTCGTCCAAATCAGATTCGAAATCCGTGGCTCGTGTCGTTGCCTGGCGAACACGTAGAGACATGTCCTTCAGAGAACCTGACTGGATGACGTACTTAGCCTCGATGTCTCGTTCCCAACGCTTTTGATCCTGCAGTGGGGCGCCATCCGCTCCACGACGCATGTACACGCTGTTCGCGTTGGAATAGTCCGCATCCCAACCCTTAGCGTAGCGGGTCATGAAGCTGAGACCGGGGATGCCGAAAGCCTGCATATCTAGATCGTAGCGCAGCTGCAAGGATTGCTCTTTCGGTGAGTTGAAATCGCTGTACTGAATAGAGTTATCCAAGAAAATTGAGTCGGATTGGCGAAGGTAGTCAAAGTCGTCGTTACCATTATTGCGCTGGTACCCAACGGTCACGGTGTGCGCTCCGAATTTGACCCCGGTCTTGCCGCTCCAGATGTTGTTATCGAAGCTTCCCAGAAGTTTTTTACCCTCATCAACCGCTCGGTAGTAATTAAAGCCACCGATTAGCGATACGCTGTCTGAGAGCGGATAGCTCAATGTGGTGCCTGCGTAATACTGGTTCCACACATCCTTGAATTGGCTGGTGTAAAGACTCACACCTACGTGCTCATTGACTGTGTAATCGCCCCCTAGATAAGCGATCCACGGAGCATCTACCGCACCAGCGTAGAAAGTCGAAAAGCCGTCACGCATGCCACTGGAATTGGGTTGGCTCATCGCATGCAGTCGACCACCCTGAAGGGTCAGGTCTTTGATGCTGGTATTGGTAAACGTTGCACCACGAAAACTCTCAGGGAGGAGTCGAGAATCGCCATAGGCCACGACAGGCGTCGATGGAAATACGTCCCCTACCTTGACGACTGTATCCAGGAAACGCACTTTTGCGGCCCCGCCTACTTTTGAGTAGGAGTCTTCAGGTTGGCCTTTGCTATTGTGCGGCAAGACATCGACTGAGCTACGAGCTCCCGAGCGACCATCACCTGAATCGAGCTTGAGGCCTTCCATTGCAAACGCGTCAATGCCGAAGCCTACGGTACCTTGAGTAAAGCCTGATTCGAACCGGCCAATGATGCCATGAGCTCATTCGGCTGAGTACCCATTTCCCGTGGGGCTTGACTGGCCCTTTCGATAATCACGATTGAGATAGAGATTCCGATTGAGAATACTAAAGGTGCTCCCCTCAATGAATCCTTCAGGTCTTTGCTCAACAGCCACTGCAACTTGCCCCATGCTCATGCTAAGGGCAATGAAAGAAAGACCATAAATGCTTTTATTGTTCATTTAACACTCCAGGCTTTAGCTTGGCAGAGTTTCTTTATGAAATTTTTTATAATTATAAAAAGCCACCAGCACGTAAGGATTTCTCCTACGTGCCGGCAGACATAATTTCATACAATAGATAACTCCAGCGTGACCTGAAAATTACTTCTGTGTCAGCGAACCGTAAGCAGGCTCAAAACATACCGAACAACCTTGCGCAGTTAGGGCTAACGCTAATTAGCTTCCGTGAGGACAGTTAGTACCCATAACCTTGTATTCCAGGGTGTTGAGCTTGCCCGTCGAATCTTCATAGGTCATGCGCGAAGGGGCTACGTCACAGGTTTTATTGGCTTGAGTGGTACTGATTACCTTCTGGACATCGAGGTTCATTCCATATTCATAATGAACGACTTCAGGTGTCGTCTTTCCGTTTTCTAAGGCGTACTGCTCCATCGCCTTCTGGTTCTCTTGCATCATTCGACCATAAACAGGGTCACCACCTCCTTCAGCCATGGCCAAAGAAGACATCGTCAAGATGGAAGCGGCAAAAAAAACTTTTAGTGATTTCATGATTCTCTCCTAGTGCTCACTTACTTCTGACTAGAGGATAACCAGTGATGCCTTTCAGAAAGCTGCCGCGAATATTACATATGCGTAAGGTGTTCCACAGCACGCGTGAGCTCGACTATTAGAAATTTAACTTATTGGCGGAGTAGGCTGAATACATCAGATAAGCATTAGAGACCAACTCGGGCTCCTCATGAAGTACCCAAGCTTTTTATTAAAGATACATCTCCTCTATATCATATACAGCTGATTGGACTGCTTCAGATGGATGAGCCGTTTGAGCACAGCAAGATGAGACGAAGGGCGTGTTAAAAAAGCGTCATGGGCTGAGAATATTAGGGGCTACGTTGAGCACCGAAAACACCATCGCTGAGATGGTCTTTAACAGCCATACGAAATCGTCCCAGTATTTTATCGCGGCTAGCAGCAAAGCCCCGACGATTGGAAGGAGGGACAACCCCTTCAGCAACCGAAAGGTCCTGGTGAGGGTCCGGCCTTGCTTGTCGACTTGGTCGATGGTGATCCTGAGCAGACCCTGAAGTTTCGGAGGATAGGTTTTTATTTTGTCCTTAAAATCATCGAAGATGACATTGAAGCTGTGCAGCAGGCGCTCCGTTTGCAGCATTTGATTGTGAAGGATCGCAAGCAGAACCACAGAAACCACTGCCAGCCCAAGGACAAGGATAAAACCTTCGAATCGTGAGGTTGTTTTCTCCAGCACGACCAAACCCGCTAGCGATATCGGCAGGGCGAGCATCTTGCCGGCGATGTCGCCCAGCACCCCGCTAAGCTTGGTGCCATAGTCGATTTCAGCTTGGGCCACCTCGCGCCGGGCCCGCTCAAACGAGAAGCTATAGACGTAGGTTTGCAGATTCGCGCGGTATGTGGCGAGGACCTCCCGCCACTCCCGCACGATCACCAAGAACAGATTGGGCTCGCTCTCAAACTTCTCTATGACGCTAGCCACCGCCATCCGAATCATTAATTTTCGTTCGGAGAGGTGTGCCTTATTTTCGTTTTTTCGATTGAGTATTTCTTCCAACAAGCTCAGGTGATTGAGCTCATAGTCAAGTACCTTGGCGTCAACCTGAGTAGGCAACAGAAATGTTCTCGGCGGCTTAGCCCCATCAGGAGGCAAGGCAAAGAAAAGATTAAAACCATCTTGGCTGCTGTCTTTGTCGACACCGATCGCTAGCAGTGCAAGCAGCTCGATCAACCGACATACGCGCCTGAGCGCCTTAATCGTCGGAGGTTCGGTGTCATCACTATCTGCCCAACAGAGCTCAACAATGTACACGTTGCTCGGAAATTGGCCCTTGCCCAATGAGCCATTGCGAGCGACAAACTCGCCTAGGTTCGCGTAGAAACGGCCAGACTCGTTCGATGGCAAGCGAAACTCAATATCGAGAGAGTCTGCTTCTTCAGAGCAATGCTCGAACTTGCCATAGGCTGCGGGCAGGCCATCGCACATTCGCAACGTACCGATAATGTCGGGCGTTGGCATCCCCTCATAGCGGATGACTCCGTCCTCAATGGGGGGCGCTCCAATGGCGCGGTAGAGAGCTACCACATTAGAAAACATTCTTAGCCGACCCTGGCCAGCAGTTCTTTCTCGATCACACCAACCAGTTCGGCAGTCAGATTGGACAGTGTCAAATTTTTCCGTCCCTCATCATAATAAACGTCTGCGGCCGGATCCTTACCTAACGCTCCACGCTCGAATTGCAACGACCAGTTAGCCGCGTCCCCCTTGATACGGGTCTTCTCTTTCAGCGATTTCGCATTGACCGTAAAGTCGTCTGGCACCTTATGTTTCTCACTATTCAAATAGTCTTTCAGTCCAACAATTTCATCCACTAAGTCAGCGGGTACGTGTGCGACAGCGACGTGGCAGATAGCGTCCAAGCGCGCAGACTTGCCTGCTGCCAACTGTTCCTCCAGATACTTGATAACCGCCTCTTTGGCCTTATAACCAAAGCCTTTTAACGTTTTGTTGTCGCGAAAAAACCGTGCAACGTTATCAATGGCATTTTTGGTAGCGCGTCCGGAAGCTACTCCTTTCGCGCATCCCAGTGCAGAGATGAAATAGTCGGATGCCTGACTATCACGGCCCCGGCTGATGAAGCACAGGTAGGTTGAATCCACTTCATCCTCCGCGTCATCCTCATCCTGCTCAGGCGCAGCAGCGGCCGCGGCAGCCATAGCCTTTATGGCCACGAAGCTCGCTAAATTGATCCTGGCGGCCTGCTGAACCTTGTTGAGATCGACCTCTTGAATTTCCTTGGGCACATAGTTCTCGTCCAGCTGTATACCGCCGCGTTCCTTCATGCTGGCGACCAGGAAAAAGTCGGTTGCACCTGCGGTGTACTGAGCGCAAAGGATGTGTCCACCGGTCGATAAGACTTGATTACCTGCTTGCTCCACCAACTGGTCCATTGCCAAGTGGGTCAAGTCGATAAATCGCGCTTCATCATCTTGTACTTCTACGAACGCGGTGAAGCGCTCTGGAAACGGTCCCTGACGGTCATCATCGGCAAACTGGCCGTAGACCACGCTGTTGCCTTCTTTGCCGATGAGGCCGTGGATACCATTGACCAGAAAATGCAACGCGGGATTTTCAGTATCGAGCGCCACATCCTTCTTGACCACCTCGGAGATAAAGCTGGTCTTGGCCAGCTTCTTGAAGCTGTGAATAATGGCAGTTTTCAGCGTAATCATAGGTCGAATTCCGTTCCGATAGTATCAATATGGAATCACTGAAAATAGCACCTTACCCAGCAAACTTCAGGGCTTATCTCGATATCAGATATCACCGAAGGGCTCCAATACCTACCGATCAGTAAGGCTGCACGAACCCAACAACTGTATATGTATACAGCATCATAATCTATGCCATTCATCAGCACGAGGAGCGGAGGGTTGAAGCGCGGATTGGCCGCCGCCAATAACCACGACATCAAATTTCGGATTTTGACTCACCACCATCCCCCCTACGTTTGCTGCGCATCGCTTGCGTGGGTTCAGACTTTACGGCCCAGATCATCAATTACGACCTGTCCGTCCTCTTTGACGAAACTGCCGCGCTGCTCTTGTGAAAGCAGGTCGAGGACAGCCTCTGACGGGCGACAAAGGCGCGCCCCTAAGGGTGTAACGACGATGGGACGATTGATCAGGATGGGATGAGTCATCATGGCGTCAATGAGCTGGTCATCTGCAAGTGACAGATCACCTAACCCAAGCACTTCGTACGGCGTGCCTTTGATACGGAGCAGTGCCCGCACCTCTATACCCATATCCTTGATCAGTCTGATTAGCGTTGTACGATCAGGTGGGGTTTTCAGATACTCAATTACCGTTGGCTCTTCACCGCTGTTGCGGATCAATGCCAAGGTATTACGGGAAGTGCCACATTCCGGGTTGTGATAAATCGTGATCTGACTCATATCGGATGTCTCGCTGTCGAGAGGCTCAAATGGATCGCTGGTTGACGCGTGTGGATAGCTCCTCAGCGGACTCTTTACGCTCGGAGTAACGACCAACCAGGTAATCCTGGCGATCACGCAACAGCAGCGTGAACTTCATTAGTTCTTCCATCACGTCGACCAGGCGGTCGTAGTACGAGGACGGCTTCATCCGGCCCGCCTCATCGAATTCGGTGAATGCCTTAGCTACTGAGGATTGATTTGGGATGGTGAACATCCGCATCCAACGCCCCAGTACCCGCAACTGATTAACTACGTTGAAGGACTGCGAGCCGCCGCAGACTTGCATCACCGCAAGGGTCTTTCCTTGTGTAGGTCGTACAGCACCTATCGCCAGTGGAACCCAATCAATTTGAGCCTTGAAAACCGCACTCATGGAGCCGTGTCGCTCAGGAGAGCACCACACCTGGCCTTCCGACCATTGCATCAGCTTGCGAAGCTCCGCGACTTTGGGGTGCGTCTCGGGTGCATCATCCGGCAGCGGAAGGCCTGATGGGTCGAATATCTTTGTTTCAGCGCCAAACCGTTCCAGAAGACGGGCGGCCTCCTGGGTCACCAACCGGCTGAAGGATCGCTCTCGTGTCGATCCATACAAAAGAAGGATTCGAGGTTTATGGAGTGAAGACGTGCGAGGCGTCAGTTGCTCCAGGGTGGGAATGTCAAGCAGTTCGGCTTGGACATTCGGCAGCGTATCTTGCATACAAACTCCTAGGGATGCGCCAAGCAGGCACAACTTCCATTGCGCTTCAAAGCGAACCGATACGGTTCAGTTCTGCTTTGAGTTGGTCAGGGCTCATGGTTTTCAGCGGCAGCGCAAGAAACGCGCTCACCCGTTCGCGAATTTTGGCGAGAGTGGCTTCAAACGCTGTTGTGATCTCGATCTCCGACCCGATGGCTTCCGACGGATCGGCTAAACCCCAATGGGCCTTCAAGGCTGGCCCGAAAAAGATGGGGCATGCCTCACCCGCGGCCCGGTCACATACGGTTATCACGATGTCTGGTGGAGAGCGTTCGAAAGCATCCGAAGCTTTGCTGCTCAAGCCCGCCGTGGAAATGCCCGCAGCCTCCAGCGTTTGCAATGCCCGTTGGTTCACGCGGCCGCTGGGAAAGCTTCCTGAGCTGATCGCTTCCACACCCTCTGGCGCTAGGTCGTTGAACAGTGCCTCGGAGAGGATGCTGCGGCAGCTGTTGTGGGTACACATGAACAAGACTTTCATCAGTAGATTCCTTGATTCAGAAGCTGAGGCGCAATGCCAAGGCACAGAGGGTGGCGATAAGGATGGGCAAGGTCAGCACGATCCCGGTCTTGAAGTAGTAACCCCAACTGATCGTGATGTCCTTTTTGGCCAGCACGTGAAGCCACAAGAGCGTGGCCAGGCTACCGATGGGGGTGATTTTCGGCCCCAGGTCGCAGCCAATGATGTTGGCGTACACCATTGCTTGATGGATGACGCCATCGACTTCGGCAGCATGAATGGACAAGGCACCGATCAGGACGGTGGGCATGTTGTTCATGATTGAAGACAGAAAGGCTGTGAGCAGCCCCGTACCCAAGGACGCGCCCCAGACACCGTAGTCGGCAAATACATTCAGGATCTGGGCGATATGGTTGGTCAAACCGGCGTTCTTGAGGCCGTAGACGACCAGATACATGCCCAGGGAAAAGATCACCACCTGCCATGGCGCGCCCTTGAGCACCTTGCCGGTGTCGATGGCGTGTCCACGGGCCGCGATGACGTAAAGAATGAATGCGCAGGCAGCCGCAATGGCACTGATCGGCACGCCCAGAGGCTCGACGACAAAGAAACCGACCAGCAGCAGAGCTAGAACCCACCAGCCTGCTATGAACGTCGGGCGATCACGTATCGCCTCTTTAGGATGATGCAACTGAGCAAGTTCGTAAGTCTTGGGCAATTCCTTGCGGAAGAACCACATCAGCATCACCAGCGTAGCCGCAACGCTGACCAGATTCACCGGCACCATGACGGATGCGTATTCGCTGAACCCAATCTTGAAGTAATCCGCAGAGACAATGTTGACCAGATTCGAAACTACCAGAGGCAAACTCGCGGTATCAGCGATAAAACCGGCCGCCATGACGAATGCGAGGGTGGCAGCGGGCGAAAAGCGCAATGCAAATAGCATTGCGATCACGATGGGCGTGAGAATCAATGCCGCACCATCATTAGCAAATAATGCTGATACCGCAGCACCCAGTAGGATGATGAAAGCAAATAGCTTACGAGTGCTGCCTCCGCCCCAGCGTGCGACATGCAATGCTGCCCATTCGAAAAAGCCGGCTTCATCGAGCAGAAGACTGATGATAATCACCGCGATGAACGTTGCGGTGGCATTCCAAACGATGTGCCACACCTCGGGGATATCCCCAAGAGTGACCACTCCAGTCAAGAGCGCGAGTACAGCGCCAAAGGTTGCACTCCAGCCAACACCCAGCCCTTTGGGCTGCCAGATCACCAGGACGATGGTGGCAATAAAGATCAGTACGGCAATCAACATTTCAATCACTCGATTTGGAAGCAGATCAGCCACATACGAGCTGGTTGATAGGACGAGCATTCATGTCGCTTAGCCGTTTGGCTTCGGTATCTAGCCAATCCTGATTCGCATCCACGACGTCCTTCAGAATTGCACTCACCCAACTAGGAAGGCCGGGATTCAGGCGGTAGTAAACCCACTGGCCTTGACGACGATCCATCAGCAGTCCCGCTGAACGAAGCAGCGCCAAGTGGCGAGAAATCTTGGGCTGGCTCTGGTCGAGCGCAGCGGTAAGCTCGCATACGCACAGCTCTCCTTCGCTCACGATGAGCAGTGTGATTTTGGTTCGAGTGTCATCTGCCAAGCACTTGAATAGTGCCGTGGGATTCATGGGCTCTGTCATAGATCCTCCAAGTGTTTTGTCTTGACCAAGACGAAGAGCTTAATGCGCTCATGGATGTCATGAAGTGTGTGGCGAAACGCGTCGGGATGATCGCTGGTGACCGGATCTGCGAAATCCCAAGTGATGACTTCGCCAGCGACGGGCATCCATGCACATTCCCGTGCGGACTTGTCACACAGCGTGATGACGTAATCGAATTTTTCGTCGCGAAGCTCATCAATGGATTTGCTATGCAGTCCGGATGCATCTACGTCGACATTGGCCAGAGCAGCTACAGTACGCGGGTCGACGCTGGTTGGCTCCAAGCCCGCACTGTAAGCGGCAAAACGCGGATCTGTGTGCCGAAGCAATGCTTCTGCTAAATGGGAGCGGGCAGAGTTGGCAACGCAGATGAAAAGCACTTTGATTGGGGCAGACATGGCAACCTCGACACATACGTTGAATCGAATATATGATTTATCGCATATTCGGTAAAGCGTATATTTTTGCGTCGCCGGTCACCAGCGGGTAAGGGCAGCGCTCGTCAGATCGTCGGACGACTTTTCGTCGGAAGACGAGCTGATCACAACGCAAATCAGCTGTAACCAGTACAGCAAGTTCAACAGCAGCATTGGGCCGAATTTTCCAACACTAAGAGGTACCAGGATTGGGCCACAAAGCTCACTTGCTGAATTCTTTTTTGGCTGTTGGGCACAACATGCTAGTGCGACAGATTTCCTGTCGTCAACCAGCGCAGGCTTGTTGACGGTCAGCATCCCCAAGATTATTGTTGCAGCTAACAACGAATTTGTGACGATTATGCCGAAGCGGAAAAAAGACCAGTTGTCCCAGGATGCCGAGGATCTGTACGAGGCGTTGAATCAGCTCGTCCGTGTCTACCAGTTTCGAGATAGAGATCGGATTTGCTGCTACGACGTTTCAGTCACCCAGTGCTACGCGGTCGAAACGCTGGTCAAGAAAGGAGCCATGCGGCTTCAGGTCTTGGCTGAAGAGATGTTTTTAGACAAAAGCACGGCAAGCCGCGTAATCGATGCGCTCGAACGCAAGGGGTATGTGTCACGCGCTGAGGATAACGAAGACCGCCGTGCCGTGAAGATCCAGGCCACGGACGCGGGCAGGGAACTCTACGAAAAAATCAGGGGCGATCTCATTGCCGAAGAGATAACAATGATCGAGAACCTTTCAGCCGAAGCCAGGCAAGGAGCATTAACCTTGCTCAGGCAGATTACACGAGCTACCGAAAAACGCTGCGGCCTCACAAATGAGCGTGGCTCAGATCCAACGCAAGCCTATTGAATCTCCATTTTTTGATTCAAATGTTGTTACTACCAACATAATGGAACCCGATCATGCGTATCCGTCCTGCTGAGCCAGTTGATGCAACCTCGATAGCCACTATTTATAACCAAGGGATTGCGGAACGAAGTTCCACGTTCGAGACCACTCCGCGTAACCCTGATGACATGCTAGAGCGACTTGAGGCTCATGATCGTTATCCCGTTCTGGTGATGCTTGATGAGCACGATAAGGTCATCGGATGGGCGAGCCTTAGTGACTACCGCAATCGCGCGTGCTATGACGGCATCGCTGACTTTTCGATTTACATGAGCCGTGAGGTGCGAGGCCAGGGGCTGGGTAAGAATCTCCTTCAGGCGCTGCTTAAAGAGGCAGAAGCTCGCGGATTTTGGAAAGTCCTTTCTCGCGTGTTCACCTCTAACCGCGCCAGTCTCGCCCTGTGCGAAGCTTGCGGATTCCGCCAAGTCGGGGTTTACGAGAAACATGCATGCCTTGACGGTCGTTGGATCGACTGCGCAATTGTCGAGCGACTCATTCCTACGAATCAAATGCCGTGGCTAACACCAATGGCTGCAACCAAGACTGAATCAAATGGATTAAGCGGCTGTTAGGGTTCTCTATCACACTTAAAACCTTGTCAGTCAGGCTACGTACAGCGAAACAATCAATCACGACCTAACTGGTCAAGTCGAATGCAAATATGTGGTCAAGTCTATGTAATTACGCAGCCCACTGGAGTGGATTGCGCTAGCGACGTAATTCCCCTGCTCATGCTTGAATCGACGTTGAGATAGATACCGATGTCTGCGGACATTGAATACGCGAAATCGACGTATGCGGTATAAGCCCGTGTCTGCGGAAGTCGCTGATATCGTTGCACGTCCAATGCCCGATCAATACGCAATAGGCGTCGGTATTAATAGTGACATCCAACGCGCAGCAATAAGCCTCAGAAATCACCGGATCCAGAGCAACTGCGCCACGCCATAAAAATATCTACTGGAGCTTTGAATTGGACGCGATCATCTCCATGTATGCATTGCCACCCATGGGAATATCATAACCTGGTGGCCCTTCCCATTGCCGCGAGACACCGGTATTTCTAAGCATAACGTCAGTAACCGTCCGGCCAGCACCCTCTCCTGACAGCCCTCCAAATTGGCCAAGATAGTGGACACCATTTTTTAGTGGACACTATCTTGGATACAGTTGCCCCAGCCCGTCGAGCCGGTCGCCGCCCCAACTTTCCGCTGGACTTTAAACGCCAAGTCGTCGAGGCCACCTTCCAGCCTGGCGCCTCCGTGTCATTGATCGCTCGCGAACATGACGTCAATGCCAATCTGGTCTTTCGCTGGCGGCAGCAATACCAAGAAGGGCTATTCGGCCCGGTCAGCCAGAGTGCTTCGTTTTTGCCAGTCCAGGTGATCGAGGCGCCAATGGATCTGCCGCCAGTCTTCCAGCCACAGGCAGAGTGTCATTCCGAGATCGCAGTTGAGGTAGGAAAAGCCAAGTTGCGTATCACCGGAGCACCAGACCCGCAGACGCTGCAACTCGTCTTGCAGCAGTTAGTGCGATGATTGCCCCTCCCGCTGGAACCCGTATCTGGATCGCCGCTGGCGTCACGGACATGCGTCGTGGCTTCGACGGTTTGGCGGCCATGGTGCAGACTCAACTGGAAGCCGATCCCTTCTCCGGTCAGATCTTCGCCTTTCGCGGACGGCGTGGTGACCGGATCAAACTGTTGTGGTGGGATGGCGACGGCTTGTGCCTGTTTTGCAAACGGTTGGAGCAAGGACGCTTTGTCTGGCCGCAAGCAACCAGCGGCAGCGTGTCGCTGACGACCGCGCAGTTGTCGATGCTGTTGGAGGGCATTGATTGGCGCCGGCCAATTCGTACAGCACCCGTCCTCGCGGTCTGACTTGCCGCGCTGAAAAAATCCCCAGTAATATTCGGGCATGACCCTCGTGACCGACTCCCTGCCGAATGATCTTCAAGCCTTGAAGGCGCTGATCGCTGCCCAGCACGCAGAGATTGAGCGCTTGAAGATGATGATCGCCAAGCTGCGTCGTACGCAGTTCGGTCGCAGCTCCGAGCAACTGGAAGCGATGATCGACCAGCTCCAGTTGAGCCTTGATGAGCTGCAAATCAGCCAAGCCGAAATGACACCTCCAGTCGAGCCGGCACCTCGCGCAGTTTCGCGCCGTAAACCATTGCCTGAACACCTACCTCGCGAAACCCACGTTCATCAGCCCGAGTCGCAATGCACTGGCTGCGGTGGGACGCTTCGCCATTTAGGTGAGGATGTGTCCGAAGTGCTGGAGTACGTTCCGGCACGTTTCAAAGTCATTCGCCATGTCCGTCCGAAGTGGGTTTGCCGCTGCTGCGAGCACTTCGCCCAGGTGCCGGCACCGAGTCGCCCGATCGCCCGAGGTCTTGCCGGCCCAGGGTTGTTGGCCCATGTGCTGGTCTCGAAGTTTGTCGATCATTTGCCGTTGTATCGGCAGTCCGAGATCTACGCCCGTGAGGGCGTGGAGCTGGAGCGCTCAACCCTGGCCGACTGGGTTGGCCAGAGCAGTCAGTTGCTGCGACCACTGATCAACGCCCTTGAGCACCACGTCATGAGCGGACACAAAGTCCATGCCGACGACACGCCGATTGGCGTGCTCGCGCCGGGCAACGGCAAGACCAAATCGGCGCGCCTGTGGACGTACGTGCGGGACGACCGACCTACGGGGGACGCGACACCGGCGGCGGTCTGGTTTGCCTACTCGCCGGATCGCAAGGGGCAACATCCCCGCGCGCATCTCAAGCGCTTCAGCGGGATCTTGCAGGCGGACGGCTATGCCGGTTTTGCTCAACTATATGCCACGGGCACCATTGAGGAAGCGGCGTGTTGGGCTCACGCCCGGCGCAAGTTTTACGAGGTCTACAAAGACCTGGCTTCACCACTTGCCGCCGAGGCGCTGCAACGGATTGCGGCCCTGTATGCCATCGAAAGCGAGATTCGAGGGCAACCGCCCAACCTGCGAAAAGTGGTTCGGCAAAGCCGAGCCAGTCCGCTGCTGGAACAACTCCACGCGTGGCTCAACCAGACGCTGACTCAACTGTCGAAAAAATCGGCATTGGGCGGTGCGATTCTCTATGCCCTCAATCGGTGGCAGGCCTTGGTGCGCTATTGCGATGACGGGCGAATTGAGATCGACAACAACGCTGCCGAACGCGCGCTACGTGCTGTCGCGCTAGGCAGAAAAAATTATCTGTTCGTCGGTTCCAACGCCGGCGGCGAACGAGCGGCTGCGATTTACAGCCTGGTGGGTTCAGCCAAACTCAACGACCTGAACCCGCAAGCCTATTTGACACACGTGCTGGAGCGCATCGCCGACCACCCGATCAATCGGGTCGACGAACTGCTGCCCTGGAACGTTTCTCTCGCCTCCACGGAACTCTGCGAGGCCGCCTGATCCATGGTCAAAACTGTTCGCTTGCCAAAACCCGAACCTGATTTGTTGCTACTGCACATTGAATTGAAGTGGATCGAACCTGCCATCTGGCGCCGTGTGGCGGTGCCCGAGAACATCACCTTAGGCAAATTGCACGCGGTGATCCAGATCGCAATGGGCTGGCACGATGACCATCTGCATGAGTTTGAAATAGCTGGTGAGAGTTACGGTATTCCCGACTCCGATGGATGGGGGCCTCCCGTGAACTCGGAGACCCGCAAGACTCTGATCAAAGCGTTGAACGGGAAAAGGACATTCCGCTAGGTCTATGACTTTGGCGATGGCTGGGATCACCGGATCAAAGTCGGAAAGAGAAATCCGATGCCCACTCCGTAGGACATTGAGTCGAAATCCAATCACGATGTTCTCATTGGAAGGGTCTGCAACAGATGTCGATTAAGCTCCTGGCCCACGCCGAACGCCTCTTGGACGCTTACGATAGTCAATCCTTGATGCTTGGAGGCCCAATCTTCTGCCGCTGGGATAGATGCGAAGAAATGCACATGGCAACAGAAGGACTGACGAACGTCGGCCGCCTCCTGCGGCAATACCAGTGACACTGCCACGTCGGCAGGTTCAACAGCCTGTATCTCGCTGGGTGAAACCGTAAGCGAAACGGGTGCTCCAGTTGCAGCGCAATGCGACGAGACGCGAGCTGTACGGCCGATTAACGCCGGGAGCATCAGGGTGTCCAGCGCGCACCAGGCATACAGCCGGCGGTTGTCAATTTCCAAGACATGCGACGTCTCGCGCAAGGTGAGGACATAGCCGATGATGTTCCCATCGTTGTCGTATTCGGTACTGGTGGCTTGTTCGAGCACAGCCGCCACTTGCTCAGCGGGCCAGCCAAGAGTCCTGGCAAGCGTAGTTCGCGAAATCGGGCGTCCCTTGGCAAGTTCACCCAGTAGCGCGACCAAGAACTCCGCAAAACCTTTGGGCCGGTTGGTCGGGGTGAGACGTTCGGCGATCTCGGTAATGTAGCGGGCAAATTTCATGGTGCTCTCCATTCATCCAGCGCAGCAGGACAATTGCTTTACGTCCTTGGTGAAAGTCTGCGCCGCGAGCTTCAGGCCCTCGACCATGGTTAGGTAGGGGAACAACTGGTCGGCCAGCTCCTGCACGGTCATGCGGTTGCGAATAGCCAGCACCGCCGTCTGAATCAGCTCGCCCGCTTCCGGGGCCACCGCCTGCACGCCGAGCAACCGACCAGAACCCGCTTCGGCGACCAGCTTGATGAACCCTCGCGTGTCGAAGTTGGCCAGCGCACGCGGCACGTTGTCCAGGCTCAGCGTGCGACTGTCGGTTTCGAGGCCTGCGCGCTGTGCTTCCGCTTCGCTGTAACCGACGGTGGCCACCTGCGGATCGGTGAACACCACCGCCGGCATGGCATCGAGATTAAGCGTAGCTTCGCCGCCGGTCATGTTGATCGCCGCACGGGTGCCAGCCGCCGCCGCGACGTAGACGAACTGCGGCTGGTTGGTGCAGTCGCCGGCTGCATAGATATCCACTGCGCTACTGCGCATGCCCTGATCGATCTGAATGGCGCCGCGTTCATCCAACAGTACACCCGCCGCTTCCAGGTTCAGGCTTTGGGTGTTGGGCGTGCGGCCGGTGGCGACGAACAGTTGGTCGGCGCGCAGTTCACCGTGGTTGGTGGTCAGTACGAATTCGCCGTTGGCGTGGGTCACCTGACTGGCTTGTGTCTGCTCAAGCACGTCGATGCCCTCCATGCGGAAGGCTGCGGTCAGCGCCTCGCCGATGGCCGGATCTTCGCGGAAGAACAGCGAGTTGCGCGCCAGGATGGTGACGCGGCTACCCAGCCGGGCAAAGGCTTGCGCCAGCTCCAAGGCCACCACGGATGAGCCGATCACGGCGAGCCGTTGCGGAATACTGGCGCTGGCCAGTGCCTCCTCCGAGGTCCAATAGGGGGTGTCTTGCAGCCCGCGAATCGGCGGCACGGCCGCACCGGCGCCGGTAGCGATCAGGCAGCGGTCGAACGCGACTTCGCGCCCGCCCCCCTCGACCAGTTCGACGCTGAGCGTGTGGCGGTCCTGGAAGCGAGCGGTGCCACGCAGCACGGTGATGGCTGGTGTGCTCTCCAGAATGCCTTCGTACTTGGCGTGACGCAGTTCGTCGACAAGGCCTTGCTGTTGCGCGAGCAGCCGCTCGCGCAGGACGGTCGGCGGCGTGGCGGGCATTCCGTCATCGAACGGACTCTCGCGGCGCAAATGAGCCACATGCGCGGCGCGAATCATGATTTTCGACGGCACGCAGCCGACGTTGACGCAAGTGCCGCCGATGGTGCCGCGCTCGATCAGAGTGACGCGGGCGCCGGCTTCCACCGCCTTCAAGGCGGCCGCCATTGCCGCACCGCCGCTGCCTATGACTGCAATGTGTAGCGCGTCGCCGTTTTTGCCGACCTCGGTGTCGCTGCGCAACCAGCCCAGCGCCTTATCGAGCTGGCCGGGGCGCGGTTGTAGCGAGGCGACTTCGAACGACGCTTGATACCCAAGGGCCTCGACGGCGGCTTGCATTTGTTCACGGCTGACAGCCGCGTCGGCCGTCATTTCGGCCTTCCCACCGGCGTAGGAGACGTCCGCCCGGTGCACGCCGGAGATTCCCTCCAGAGCATCTCTGACGCGGTCGGCACAGGAGGCGCAGGTCATACCGTGGATTCGCAGTGTGGTCATAGCGTTTACTTCCTCAAATGGGTCTCTTTGCGGCATTACTGTTTTGGCTGTGGTGGGCAGGCACCCGGGGCGCAACGGGGGTGGGCGGGCGACACGAGATCCCAGATCGAGCCCCCAAGCATGAGGGCCAGACCGATATAGAGCAGCCAACCGCTCCGCCAGCCATAAGCCCGCATCAAAAACACCGCAGCCAAGACCAGGACAGGGCCTATCAGGCCGAGTGCAGTTCGCTGCCACTGCCGATGTTTGAGCCAGCCAAGGGAATTGACGAGCAGCGCCAGGGCCGCAAACAAGGGCAGTAGCGTGGTGATGAACAGGCCTTCCCACTGGCTCAAAAAGCCCAGACCGATTGCAGCGCCTAAGCTAGCCAGAGCAGGAAAACACGCGGCGCAGCCTAGGGCTGAAACCAGCACACCGACGGAACTGGCTTTGTCACCGATCCGCGTGAACAGATTGAGAGGATTTCTCATTGGTATTTCCTCCTATTGCTTGATGGTAGATGGATAGCCGGCATCCTCGGTCGCCTTGGTCAGGGCCTCGGAGTTGGTCTTGGCATCGTCGAAGGTCACGATGGCTTCGCGTTTCTCGAAACTCACCTCGGTCTTGGTCACGCCCTCGACCTGGGTCAGCGCTTTCTTGACCGTGATCGGACAGGCGGCGCAGGTCATGCCCGGTACCGACAGGGTGACGGTTTGGATGGCGGCCCACACCGGGGAAACCACGGCAATGAGCGCGAGAGCGGCAAACAGCTTTTTCATGGGAGACTCCTGCCTGATCAGTAAAACAACGGGAGGATGTAGGGGAAACCGAGCGCGACCAGCACGAGTGCCATCACGAGCCAGAAAATGAACTTGTAGGTAGTTCGTACCTGCGGAATTGCGCAGGTCTCACCGGGTTTGCAGGCTTGAGCCGGGCGGAAAATGCGCCGGTAAGCGAAGAACAGCGCCAACAATGCCGCGCCGATGAAAAACGGGCGGTAGGGCTCCAGAACGGTGAGATTACCGATCCAGGCGCCGCTGAAGCCCAGGGCAATTAGCACCAGCGGGCCCAGGCAGCAGGTGGACGCAAGGATCGCCGCCAGACCTCCAGCGAGGAGTGCACCACGGCCCTTTTGTGATTCAGACATGGGTTCAACCTTTCGAATGTTTGATCGATGGGTTAAGGTTATTTCCGTAGTCAGGTACGGAGTCAAGCGGTATGAAAAACACTGCGGAAAGCCTGACCATTGGCGTCTTTGCCAAGGCAGCCGGGGTTAACGTGGAAACCATTCGGTTCTATCAACGCAAAGGGCTGTTGCCCGAACCGGACAAGCCCTACGGCAGCATTCGTCGCTACGGCGAGGCGGATATTGCACGGGTGAAATTCGTGAAGTCCGCACAACGGCTGGGCTTCAGCCTCGATGAAGTGGCCGGACTGTTGCGGCTCGATGACGGTACGCACTGCAATGATGCGCGTGTGCACGCCGAGCAGAAGCTCGAAGACGTGCGGGGGAAACTTGCGGATCTGCGGCGGATCGAGTTGGTCCTGGCGCAGTTGGTTGATGACTGTTGCGCGAGCCACGGGACGGTTAGCTGCCCGCTGATCGATTCGCTGCATGGAATAGATAGCCACGAAAACTTCGCGCCTTAGCCTACGATTTCCCGTTTCATTGCCCCCCTGTTTGTCGGCTTGAACAGGAAAAGAGCGGCGCTCAATGAGCCCCGTTGACTGGCCAAACCTACGGTCTGCTTTTAGCCACGCTCTTACCCTACAGAGCCGAGAGTCCTGATCACTTCGAATGCAAATGATTGGTCAGTTGCAACGCAAATGGGTGGTCAAGTGGGGTGCAATTTCGCAGTTTTTGAGTGTGAGCGCGTCAATCAGCGGTTAAAGGGGATTAAGGTCTGAGATGCAAGGCGGTGTAGTTCGGACGCTTACTAACGTCAACCTTAATGCCGTCCTTAACCATGCTGTCTAAATCCCACTCGAAGTGATTTATGAGAGCCTGGCAGGCCACATGAGGCACTGTTGTCAATAATCTCAAGCTGGAGTTGTTTGGGGGTAACTTAAGCCTCGCGATCTCCGACATCGTCCATATAAATCTCCGTAACCTAAAATGCCAAAGAGACTCAAGATGAAGTTCAAGTTGAGCTGACAGCAATGGGAAAGACTTACGAGTCGCACGCTCCCTACTTACTTTTCGCGGCAAAATTGCAAGCATGTTACTGATATTTACTCGCACCTGTTTTTGGGTGATGCGGTACAAGTTCTCAACGCCCTCTATAAGAATAGTTGCGTATTTTTCGTCCTCATCGTTTACCACCGGCTCGACACTACTCTTCTGCATTAAGTTCCCTGTAATTTTACTCAACAACCAGTCCTTATCGTTTTCGTTGAGCCAACGGGTTACTTGATAAGCACTTACCCAAAGATAGTCCATACCAATGCCTGGCTTCACTTCAAGTAGCATTGAGATTTTTTCTCGATAAGCCTTTTTCTTATGTTCTGGCAAAGTTTTCTCTTTAAGACGGACCGTCGGGTTTGCCGAGCTAGCAAGTAGAGACTCTTCTGCCAAGCATTTCTCAAACTTTTCTGCACATCCAAAAAGATGGAGAGATATTAAAAGATGCCTTGCCAACGGCATATCAATTTGACCTCTTGTTGTCGATAGCCTAATCCATTGACTTCGAATTCCAGCTGCGTATGCCAAATCAATTTTCGAAATAATTTCATCGCTGAACTTATCACGAATACTGCTAAATAATTTAGCTGTGCCAATTAGGTTCCCATGAACAAACCCTTGCTTCTTTGCTTGACGCCGATAACAAGCAGCCAAAACCGTATAATCTATCGATGGCAGATTGCGTTGCAGAATATCATTTACAAAAACTGCAAACTCGCGCTCTTCATTTGAGGCGGGTGAGCGGTTCGCAGGTTTAACAGCGTTCCACCCGCAAGCACAATCATCGGTCAACCCCGGTAACAATCGGTTTTTACGATAGAAAGGGTGAGAGCAATTAGGGCAAGATTGAAGAAGTTCTTCACCGTGTCGCCAGCACGCTGTAACGCCCGGTACATGATGAGCTCGGTGCCAATATGCGTAGCCACACTCTATGAGGTCGGCCTGCACACAGGCCAAGCAAATTTTAGCTCTGCTATTCCTCGTACCTTCTCTCCTAGGCACTCGAGCGACATCAGATAAAACCTTGTCTAATTCCCTAGAGGGTTCTTTTGATAGTCCTATAAAAGGTTTGTAGGCTGGGAACGTAGTGTTAATCTCAAGCAACTCAGCCAAGTTGCTTTCTTTAACTCCCGGCAATCGAGAAGCAAGGTTTTCTAATTGCTTTGGTATGATAGATAGTTGGAATGGTGCAACGCCAAAAAGATCACGAAAAGTTTCTGCCTCGGTTTTGTTTCCGGACAAAAAATGGTATCTCGTAATACGAGATAATAGTGTCTCGTCTGGCATTGACATTGGAAAAAACAGAATACTGGACATGAGTAGCCGACTTTCTAGCGTGGGTTCTGGTAGGACGCGAGTCCTGTGGATGGTGTTCTTTTATCACATACCACCGTGTACCCGGGTAAGGATTTTTGAAGATGAACGCCATACAGTAGCGAACAGCCAGCAACTATTTTATAAGAAAACAGCCGTTTTCACGCCATAGTCAAAATGCGATACACCACACATATAAATACGTTAACTGCACGCCTCGTCAAAATTCACACATCGAATCTACGTACAGCTCAAATATGGAGGCTTGTGTCGACGGCGTTACAGAGCAATATTCATACGCGGATCAGGGTGCATTCACTCATATTTGGAATTTTCTGAGACACGCTGTTCGATACAGCGCTGATTGAGTAATTGGTTTGCCGTCAAGTTTTAGCTTCCACTCGGCCCAGCTCAGGCGCCGCCGATGGAATGCATCAAGGGTTTCGCATTCGGCTGCCAGTGCAGCCGCACAGTGCGGCAGCTTGTTGAGCTGCTTTTCAAACCTAGATAACACATGAAGCTCTCTGCCTATTTTTGTCCGTGAGATACGGACAGGTTTACCTGGAAGCGCTCGTAACATTTCAGCGCATTGAACCACTTCGTTGGCAAGGTTGAGGTCGAGGTCTTTGAATCTATCTGCCTGCTGTCCGCGCGGTCTGTGGGCTTTACCTGGCTCTTGTGTACGCTCGGACAGCCATTGCCGATCGTTTCGATGAAGCCACACATAATCTCGACACTCATGAGCTAGGCGAGCTCTGTAATCCCCCTCAAATCGATTCCTCCTATCACCCAGCTGTTTCGAAAGCCTCGCCTCTTTCCATCGGTCAGGTCCATCCGAAATCGCGCGTATCATTCGGTAGACGCATGTAACCGAGTTCCTTGTTACTGACGCCATGGTCTTCGCGTCAGCCCCCGAGAGCGCCAGCCTCCAGATCGTTTCAGATGCCTCACTCATATACTCATTGGTGCTTGAGCGATCGGTTGGAGATCCGTTGGCAGCTCGTCCACCAGGCGTTTCGGTATTGGCTGTTCGATTAAGCGACTCGGTAATAGGCCCGTTCTGCCGCAGTATCCTTTCCATGTCGACCTTCAGCGCGCAGGCCAGCAGGATGAATTTCAGCGGATGATGGGTGCCCCTCGGCTTACGCAAAAGCTTCACAACCCAGGCCGCCGGTATATACGCAGACGATTTGCTCAGTATCGAGTACTCCCCTGAGGATGGGAGAACCTCAAAGAACGCAGACATGTGCCGCGCCAATCTACCTAAGTGCAGCCGACCAGTGTCGGAAGCCATTTCCAAGGTGGTAGCACCATCCAAAAACACTGAGCGAATCGCATCAGGACATAAAGGAGGAACATCGATCTCAAGCACCTGCATCGAACGATGTGCTATTTCGTGAAGAGCACTTTGTAGATTTTGAGGGATGTCTAACGGAATGGAGTGAGACTGAACGTCCTCATCGTCCGGTAAATGCATTCTTCGAGAGTTTCTGCTCAACCAGCGGTAATCAAGGAACCTCAACGGGGTTCCATGGTGGGGACAGATCAAAACGCCTGGAAGCTGATGCACACGGTGCCAGTACGCTGCTCCCACACAGGCCATGTCCTGTTGGACACAGTCGAAGCAAAATCGCACTCTCGAAGCAAACTCGAGTCGGCTCGCGATTAACCCCAACCTTAGCATTAACCCCTTGCCGTTTCCCGCCATCAAGATATTGGCGTCGTCCACCTGTTGCGGGGTCAAAAAAGGTTCGTAGTAGGGCAGTTGCGTATGGCGCTTTATAACAGCGGCTAGCGATAAGCCTGTATCACACGGCAGCGCCTCGACAAGCTCAGCTAATCGACATGGAAAAGCAACGTTCTGCGAAAAGCATTTCGCGGACTGCGCTCCATCGAAAACTGCTGCGCAACTGCGTACGCCACAGAGCCGGGCGTATCTTGAGAGAACGCTGTGAAGCGTCTCATCGTGGAAAACGGCCGGAAAGAAATGGAATTTGAGCCCCATTTCGTCACCCTTAATTCACCCCTTCCGATACAACGGAGAAAACTCAAAGAGATCACTGCTTATCCAACCGGCGCTCTTCAACGCCTCAATGGAGTCTTCACTTTCACTTAGCGCCTGTGCCTCTGAGGTCTCAACCGCCACCGCCGCAGGTGACTGCGATTTGACTTGGTTAACGGCCGCCACATTAGGTTTGGTAGCACTATTGTCGCTGCGACTGATGACACTGCGCAGCAATGCCAGTCGCTCCGGCCGAGCCACACCATCGAACGCCATCATGTCGCTTAGTTGGTCTTCAATCGGAAGCAAATCATCGAACTGCCGCATCCGTTTCGGATCTCGGCTTCGCAGAGCGGACAAAGCTGGCTTCAATATCTGCATCTTGGTGTTGCTCACCAACGCAATTGTCTCGGCGGTAACGCATTCCGAACCACTCTGGATCGCATACCTTTGACTGAGCACCAAAAGCTTCACCAAAAAGTCGGTGACCCCTTGTGTATGCTCATACAGCGCATCAAACACATCCTCTGTCAGTTCGACCGGCTGCTGGTACCACTGATAGCTCCAGAGGTTTTCAACAAGCATGCGCCACTCGTCATCGTCCTTCTCAAAACGTTTAAATTCGAGTACCCCGACGCCGCAGCAACGCCTTGCGTTGCGCATGACGTCCGAAAATAGGCTGATCATCGAATTTGTCCCGATGAACACCACAGGAATGCCGATGTTGTTCACTAGATGGAGGAAGAAATTCAGCATGTTGTCCTTGCCCCCAGTTTTTGCAAGGTGCAGGTTCTGAAGTTCGTCGATCAGCAAAGCTCCGATGAAAAATGTACTCGCAACCTGTTCCATTTGTTGCAACGAGTCATTGATGTTCCGAGCCCGATACCGCTTGTAGTAATCCTCATCACCTAAAGCTCGCCCGACCGCATAGAAAAATTGCTGACAGAAGCCTGCCAGCGACCCATCTCGGGGACAGTCAAGCTTGAGCCAGGTGATCTGGGTATGAACGAACTGCTTTCCTTCATAACGCTCGTGGCGAATCGTTTGAGGGTAGAGACTCAAAATGGCTTCGAGTGCGGTGGACTTTCCAATGCCACTAAGGCCAACCAGACTGAACGTTTCGGCAGTGGACTTGAATCCATCGTGGTAGCGCTGTGCGCCCGAAAGTGAGTGAAGATGTCTGACAGTGTCTGGAGAGGTCGGGTTGCGTCCGACGTACCCACGTCGTACCAGCAATGAAAATACGGACTCCAGATCCATGTGGACCAACAAAGGCTGGACCACCGTTCTCAACCGGTCGATGCAGTGAACCCGAGTCGATCGGTCGAGGGTCAGCTCTTCTGGATCAACAGGACGGGGGAAGTTCGAGATTAGTTGCATTGCCACCTCTTCTGAGAAGATCGGTGGCAGCGCTTCGATGAGTGGATTTCCCGCGTAGTCCGCTATCGCCTGCTTCGTGTAGCTTGCGAAAACTTGGGCGCCTTTCATGAGTTTTGTCCTGGGCGGAGGCGTTTGAGCATATCGATAACCTGAGCGCTGCGAGGGCCGGCAAAGTTTTCTGAGCGATCTTGGGAGATCTCTGTCTTGAGCACAGGCGATTCAATCCTCACACCCTCTGGCACATGGGCGGTCTCACGCTCCTTGAGGCGCTCAACGGCGCGATTCTCACGAATATTTCCAATCATCTCAGCTTTGGTCGCAGGCGCTGGCTCATCATTTCGCTCAGCGATCGCACCGCTGACGACTTGATTAACTTCCTCCAGCAGCGAAATCCGACTCTCCAACTCAGCGCGTTTATGAGTCGGTGGAGTCTGGCGGTAAGCTTCGAGCAGATCGAAAATCTCATCGGATCGATAACCTGCATACTTGCTATCAGACTTACGCAAATCGCAACGGATGAACTGTTTGTTGTCTCCCCGAATCCAAATATGTGCTGAGGAATTTGGGTCATACCAACACTCTATCGACCAAACCCCGCGGCTACGGGCCTTCGCAAACCAGTTGTTCTCGATCGCTACATCACAGACATAGTGCATCCCTCGGAATAGCACACCACCCTTTTGCACCGTCGCTTGCTCGCGCGGAAGCAAATGGAGATAGACCAGCTCGTCGGGATGATTGTTTGGTTCGACATGACCATTTTCTAATGCCCAAGTCCAGATACCTGACGGCGTCGGATCGACACCGTCGTTCATCATCTCTTGAGTGAGCCTGTCGGGCTGCCTGTTGAAGCGGTTATAGTGAAGGACACACTGGATGATAATCTTGGTGAACTCTTTAATGCTCAGCGTTGCATCGAGTCGGTAATCTCGCTCGCCACGTTCCTTCTCCCTAGCAGCTACACCACCAGGAAGCCACCTGATGCCTGTCAGGTTGTTCAGGATACCGAACCGGCTCTCAACCATCGACTTCCAGTCAGGGCGGTAAGGCGGAGCGATTCCCAGCTCGATATTCAGGCCAGTGGCAAGACCCTCAGCTGCTTTCCCCAACATCTCGCCTCGATCAGCGTAGATGTGATGTGGGAGGTGATGACAGGCCCATTCCTCTGAATCGATTGTGACCCCATTGGTAGCGCAAAACTCAACCTTCGAAGTGAAAGCGTTGAAAAGCGCTTGCCTGGCTCCGTTCCAACTCGGGCCCTCTAATCCGATGTAGAGACCGACGATCATGCCGGAAAAGCTATCAATGACGACGTACACAACCGGCCGTCCAATGAGCATTCGCCTGGAGTATCCGTTCACGAGATAAATGTCCGCAATGGTGGCATCGATCTCAAACTGATGGCAGGGGCCACGAAGCCAGTCACGGACGGTTCCAGAAAGGGGGCGGCAATCTTTTAGCCACTTACGCATTCCCTTACGGCCACGTTCAGTTTCAACCTCGTCGAAATATTGCTTTCCCCAATAATCGAACTGTCTAAAGGAAGGAATTTCCGATTCGGGTAGCAAACGACCGCCTGATTCTGGATTTTTCGACAGGTCTTTCGCGGTATAGAACCTCCTGAGCATCTCAACATAGGCGTTGGTTATCGTAGAAGTCTTATCCCCGACAAATAACGAGTAGCCGATACGGATACAGCGCTTATCCACGGCATCGATAACCTTGGTCGGTGAAACGGCAATACCTTGATACCTTGGCTTCCTACCTGGGGGCTTTGCGGGATCATACTTGCGCTCAGGAACTCCGACGCTCGCATAGTTTTTCAAGAGCGCATTTCGAACTTGGCCATTGATCCAGTAACGGTACAGAAGTCGATAGATGCTCTTGCGCTGTATACCGAGCTCAACAGCTCTAGCGCCGACCATTTGACCCATCTCACCAGGAGCGAATATCTGACCTGGATAATCTGAGTCGATCAGGGGTGCGATGATGTTCCACTTTTCATCCCTTTCCCGCTTCTTTTTCTCATCCAAGTCATCCTCTAACACTAAGAGAAACTCAGGCGTAACGACCTTGGCTAGCTTCGTATCACCTGCAATGACGGATCCGCGAAGCTCCTCCAGGCCTAAACCAATCGGTTGGCGGGGCGGATCCGTTAATTGGATCAAAACGACCGCATCGTATCGCTCATTGAGGTACAAGACCCTAACGAAGCCCGGCACGACGGAAAACTCAGTAAGCGGTTCGAAACAATCATTGACTTGGACTTTCATGATAGGCCCTCCGCCGTCAGTGAAATTTTCATTGGTTTCTCAATGATTTCAAATGTTGATAGTGGTGCAGTCATTTGAATGGGAGTACCAACCAAATCTACCTTGATCGACTTAGCCCATATCAGGTGATGATATAAAGCCCGAGAGTCTTGATAGGAGATAAATAAACGTGCGGCAATCTTTCGCAGAGATTCAGCAGTACTCCACGGGTAGGGACGACAGCTCGCTAAGTGCCCCAGAAAATCTGTGTGTAATGATGGCTCTGCCAAGGCGCGCGGCAGTTGAGCGAACTTCCTGAGTAAGCCTAAATTCTTGATCAAATCGGGGCTGAACATTTCTTCAGTGACAATAGCCCAGTCAACGTGTTGGCCAGCCCAGAATCGCTTTTCGATCTCAAATTTTTCCAACGTTCTCCTGGCTTGTTTGCCTTCGAGGTCGCCGCGGTATTTGATTGTTCTGGCTACAGACTTAAAGCTGCCGTCGGGCTTTTTTATCGTTAATAAAAAATCCGTGGTCATAACGTAAGGAAGCACTGTCTTCGGATACTTTGGGTATCGCACTCCCATAGAGCTCGCGATTGCTTGAGCACTTTCTCGCGGTAGCAATGGATACTGCTCGCGTATATCCACAACATTTTCCGAAAATTCACATACCAAAAAATAGGCGCGTTCTAGGTCAGAAAAGAGGTGGTGGAGACGATCGATCTTCACACCTTGGATCTTGTGGGAGCGTCCTCTGGAGGGCACATCTTGGACGCGCAGCCACGGCAGATAACTGGCACCAGCTCCGCTACCGAATCCATTCGAAATATGCCGCTGAATATCTGTCTCAGACGAAAACCTACGACCGCGCAATGCTACCTCCTTCGTCCGCCGGGACCGCCTCTCCTCGCCCTGAAAAATAGTTATAGGAAAAAATCGCCCACCACCTGTTCATGGTACAGCCCTCTTTAGCCTACTCCCGGAGCGGAACGAAGCGGAGAATCTAGACCGATGGCTCAGCCCAAAAATGGAAACCCCCGTAGATACGGGGGTTTCGGCCTTGTGTCAATCTATGTTGTGTCGTGTCAATCTTTATTGTTTTGTGTCAATCTTTATTGTTAGAAACCACCCCTTTTGGGTACGCCAGTAAGGCTTACTCCACCGTCACCGACTTCGCCAGGTTACGCGGCTGGTCAACGTCGGTGCCCTTGAGCACCGCGACGTAGTACGACAGCAACTGCAGCGGGATGGTGTAGAGGATCGGCGACAGGGTGTCGTGGATGTGCGGCATGTTGATTACATGCGTGCCTTCACCATTGGTCATTCCCGCCTTCTCGTCAGCGAAGACGATCAGTTGGCCGCCACGGGCGCGTACTTCCTGCAGGTTGGACTTGAGCTTCTCCAGCAGTTCGTTGTTCGGCGCCACGGTGACCACTGGCATGTCGTCATCCACCAGGGCCAACGGGCCGTGCTTCAGCTCGCCGGCCGGGTAGGCTTCGGCGTGGATGTACGAGATTTCCTTGAGTTTCAGCGAGCCTTCCATCGCAACCGGGTACTGCGCACCACGGCCGAGGAACAGGGTGTGGTTCTTGTCGGCGAACAGCTCGGCGACTTTTTCCACGGTGCCGTCCATGGCCAAGGCTTCGCCCAGGCGGGTCGGCAGGCGGCGCAGTTCTTCCACCAGAGTGGCTTCGACACCGTCGGCGAGGGTGCCGCGTACTTGGCCCAGTGACAGGGTCAGCAGCAACAGGCCCACCAGTTGGGTGGTGAAAGCCTTGGTGGAGGCGACACCGATTTCACGACCGGCCTGGGTCAGCAGGGTCAGGTCGGATTCACGCACCAGGGAGCTGATGCTGACGTTGCAGATCGCCAGGCTGCCGAGGAAGCCCAGTTCCTTGGCGTTGCGCAGGGCGGCCAGGGTGTCGGCGGTTTCGCCGGACTGGGAAATGGTCACGAACAGGGTGTCGGGCTGCACCACCACCTTGCGATAGCGGAACTCGCTGGCGACTTCGACCTGGCATGGGATGCCGGCCAGTTCTTCCAACCAGTAACGCGCCACCATACCGGCGTGGTAGCTGGTGCCGCAGGCGACGATCTGCACATTGCGCACTTTGGCGAACAGTTCAGCGGCTTGCGGGCCGAAAGCATTCACCAACACTTGGTTCTGGCTCAGGCGACCTTCCAGGGTGCGCTGTACCACGGACGGCTGCTCGTGGATTTCCTTGAGCATGAAGTGGCGGAACTCGCCCTTGTCGGCGGCTTCGGCACCGTCGCGGTATTGCACGGCTTCACGTTCCACGGACTGACCGTTCACGTCCCAGATCTGCACGCTTTCACGGCGGATGTCGGCAATGTCGCCTTCTTCCAGGTACATGAAGCGGTCGGTCACTTGGCGCAGGGCCAGTTGGTCGGACGCAAGGAAGTTCTCACCCAGGCCCAGGCCAATTACCAATGGGCTACCGCTGCGGGCGGCCACGACGCGGTCAGGCTGGCTCGCGCTGATCACGGCCAGGCCGTAGGCGCCGTGCAGCTCTTTGACCGTGGCCTTGAGGGCGGTGGTCAGGTCGCTGTGGTCCTTGAGCTTGTGGTTGAGCAGGTGGGCGATCACTTCGGTGTCAGTGTCCGAGGTGAAGACGTAGCCCAGGCCCTTGAGTTGTTCACGCAGCACTTCATGGTTTTCGATGATGCCGTTGTGCACCACCGCCAGGTCGCCCGAGAAGTGCGGGTGAGCGTTACGCTCGCACGGAGCACCGTGGGTGGCCCAACGGGTGTGGGCGATCCCTAAGCGACCTACCAGCGGCTCACCGGCCAGGGCCTGGTCCAACTCGCTGACCTTGCCCGGGCGGCGCATGCGCTCCAGCTTGCCGGCGTTAGTGAAGACGGCCACACCGGCGCTATCGTAGCCGCGGTATTCGAGGCGCTTGAGGCCTTCGATCAGGATGGCAGTAACGTTACGTTCGGCGACTGCGCCAACAATTCCACACATGGTGCTTCTCCTAGATGACTGCCGCGCATATCAGCGTAATGCCGCGGGCTTGGATCTGGTCGCGGGCCTCGAGCGGCAGGCGATCATCGGTAATAAGGGTATGGACGCTGCTCCAGGGCAGTTCCAGGTTGGGAATCTTGCGGCCGATCTTGTCGGATTCGACCATCACCACCACTTCACGGGCGACCTCGGCCATGACGCGGCTCAAGCCCAGCAGTTCGTTGAAGGTGGTGGTGCCGCGCTGTAAATCGATGCCATCGGCACCGATGAACAGCTGGTCAAAGTCGTAAGAACGCAGGACCTGCTCGGCGACCTGGCCCTGGAACGAATCCGAATGCGGGTCCCAGGTGCCCCCGGTCATCAACAGCACCGGTTCGTGTTCCAGTTCGCTCAAGGCGCGGGCCACGTTCAGGGAGTTGGTCATCACCACCAGGCCCGGCTGATGGCCCAGTTCGGGGATCATCGCGGCGGTGGTGCTGCCGCTGTCGATGATGATGCGCGCATGTTCACGCAAACGCTTCACGGCCGCACGGGCGATGGCGCGCTTGTAGACCGAGATGGGCTGGGCAGCGTCACCCACCAGCTCTTGGGGCATAGTGATTGCACCGCCGTAGCGACGCAGGAGCAAGCCGTTACTTTCGAGGGCAGCAAGGTCCTTGCGGATGGTCACTTCCGAAGTTTCGAAATGTTTGGCCAATTCGTCCACGCTGACTTCGCCCTGTTCGTTGAGCAAGGTCAGGATATTGTGGCGTCGTTGGGGGGTGTTTCGTTTCGACATGGTAGTGATAAGTTTCGTTTCGAAAGATAACGAAGGCAATCAAAACCTATTGGTGAAAGATCGTCAAGAGGCGGAAGGCATTTTTGTAGAGCTTTCGGACATGCCACTAAACAACTGTGGGAGCTGGCTTGCCTGCGATAGCGGCGTGTCAGGCGACATCATGATGAATGTCAGACCGCTATCGCAGGCAAGCCAGCTCCCACAGGAGTGAATCTCAACGTATGGAGTTGTGGATAACTCAGCTCTTCTTGATTTTGACCGGGCGTTTCCAGCCGTCGATGTTGCGTTGGCGAGCCCGGGCAACCGCCAGTTGGGACTTATCCACATCCTGGTTGATGGTCGAGCCCGCTGCGGTGTTGGAACCATCGCCGATGGTCACCGGAGCAACCAGCGAGTTATTGGAGCCGATGAACACGTCTTCACCAATGGTGGTCTGGTACTTGTTGGCACCGTCATAGTTGCAGGTGATGGTGCCGGCGCCGATGTTGGTGCGGGCGCCGATGACGGCATCGCCCAGGTAAGTCAGGTGGCCGACTTTGGCGCCTTCGCCCAGGTGAGCGTTTTTCAGTTCGACAAAGTTCCCCACATGGGCCTTGGCCCCCAGCTCGCTACCCGGACGCAAGCGCGCAAACGGCCCGGCATCGCTGCCCTCGCCCATCACCGCACCGTCGATATGGCTGTTGGCCTTGACCACCACGCCTTTGCGCAAGGTGCTGTCCTTGATCACGCAGTTCGGGCCGATCACCACACCGTCTTCAATGATCACGCGGCCTTCGAGGATCACATTGATATCGATCAGGATGTCGCGGCCCACCGTGACTTCGCCACGTACATCGAAACGCGCCGGGTCTCGCAGGGTCACACCCTGGGCCATCAGGCGCAGGCCTTCGCGCAGTTGATAGTGACGTTCCAGCTCTGCCAGTTGTTTGCGGTCGTTGGCGCCCTGCACTTCCATCGGATGGTGGGGCTGCTCGGTGGCGACCAGCAGGCCATCGCTGACGGCCATCTCGATGACGTCGGTGAGGTAATACTCGCCCTGGGCGTTGTTGTTGGACAGGCGGCTCATCCAATCGGCGAGCTTGTTGGCAGGCACCGCGAGAATGCCGGTGTTGCCTTCAGTAATCGCGCGCTGGGCTTCGCTGGCATCTTTGTGCTCGACGATCGCGGCGACCTTGCCGTCGGCGTTGCGCACAATGCGGCCGTAGCCCGTAGGGTCATCCAGCTCAACGGTGAGCAGGCCCATCTGGCCAGGCACCACGTGCTTGAGCAGGCGTTGTAAGGTTTCCACTTCAATCAGCGGTACATCGCCGTAGAGGATCAATACCGTGTCCGCGGTGATGAAAGGCACAGCCTGCGCGGTCGCGTGGCCGGTGCCCAGTTGCTTGTCTTGCAATACGAAATTCAGGTCGTCCGCGGCCAGACGCTCACGGACCACATCGGCACCGTGGCCAATCACCACATGAATACGTTGTGGGTCCAGTTGCCGGGCGCTGTGGATAACATGACCCAGCATGGAATTGCCCGCGACCGGGTGCAGCACCTTGGGCAGGGCCGAACGCATACGAGTGCCCTGGCCTGCGGCGAGAATGACGATTTCAAGAGACATGAATGGCTACCAATCCTGGGCGGTCCGGGTTCAGACCAAAGAAGTGTTTTGCAAAAAAGAAAAAGGGTAGCCGAGGCTACCCTTTTTAATCAATCACGCATCAAGCAAAACGGCGTGGCCGCTTACTTCTTGCGGATCTGCTGGAGAGTACGCAGCTGGGCTGCGGCCTCGGCCAGACGGACTGCAGCAGCGCTGTAGTCGAAGTCTGCGCCTTTTTCGTTCAGCGCCTTCTCGGCAGCCTTGACGGCTTCCTGAGCGGAGGCTTCATCCAGGTCGCCAGCACGTTGCACGGTGTCGGCAAGTACCTTGACCATGTTCGGCTGAACCTCAAGGAAACCACCGGAGATGTAAAACACCTCACGTTCCCCGCCTTGCTTGGTCAGAGTGATCGGACCTGGCTTCAAGCTTGTGATCAGCGGGGCGTGACCCATGGCGATACCAAGATCACCCAAGTCGCCGTGCGCTGTTACAAACTCGACCAGACCGGAGAAAATTTCCCCTTCCGCGCTGACGATATCGCAATGGACTGTCATAGCCATCTGATTGCCTCAACCTGATGAGCGCCCGTTTCCGGGCGCCAGGATTACAGTTTCTTGTTCTGGCAGGTGGTCGTAGTCACCGTTGAGGATGCCTTTGAAGCCAGCAATGGTGTCTTTCAGGGAAACGTATTTACCCGAAGCACCGGTGAAGACTTCAGCCACGAAGAACGGCTGCGACAAGAAACGCTGGATCTTACGAGCACGGTTTACCAACTGCTTGTCGGCTTCCGACAGCTCGTCCATACCCAGGATCGCAATGATGTCCTTCAGTTCTTTGTAACGCTGCAGCACGTACTGAACGCCGCGAGCGGTGTCGTAGTGCTCCTGGCCGATCACGTTCGGGTCCAGCTGGCGCGAAGTCGAGTCGAGTGGATCGACCGCTGGGTAGATACCCAGGGAAGCGATGTCACGGGACAGAACGACGGTGGCGTCCAAGTGGGCGAAGGTGGTAGCTGGCGACGGGTCGGTCAAGTCATCCGCAGGTACGTATACCGCTTGGATCGAAGTGATCGAACCTTCCTTGGTCGAAGTGATACGTTCTTGCAGAACGCCCATCTCTTCAGCCAGGGTCGGCTGGTAACCTACTGCAGAAGGCATACGGCCCAGCAGTGCGGATACTTCAGTACCGGCCAGGGTGTAACGGTAGATGTTGTCGACGAACAGCAGAACGTCGTTACCTTCGTCACGGAATTTCTCGGCCATGGTCAGGCCAGTCAGGGCTACGCGCAGACGGTTTCCCGGCGGCTCGTTCATCTGACCGTAAACCAGTGCCACTTTGTCCAGAACGTTGGAGTCCTTCATCTCGTGGTAGAAGTCGTTACCCTCACGAGTACGCTCACCCACACCTGCGAACACGGAATAACCGCTGTGCTCGATGGCGATGTTACGGATCAGTTCCATCATGTTTACGGTCTTGCCTACACCGGCACCACCGAACAGACCGACTTTACCGCCTTTGGCGAACGGGCAAACCAGGTCGATAACCTTGATGCCGGTTTCCAGCAGGTCGTTGCCGCCCGCTTGTTCTGCGAACGAAGGTGCTGCGCGGTGAATGCCCCAGCGCTCTTCGGTGGCAATCGGGCCAGCTTCGTCGATCGGGTTGCCCAGTACGTCCATGATCCGGCCCAGGGTCGCTTTACCGACCGGTACGGAGATGGCAGCGCCAGTGTCGACAACGTCCAGACCGCGCTTCAAGCCTTCGGTGGAACCCATCGCAATGGTACGAACTACGCCGTCGCCCAGCTGCTGCTGAACTTCCAGGGTAGTTTCCGCGCCTTGTACTTTCAGCGCGTTGTAGATGCTCGGTACGCTGTCGCGTGGAAATTCCACGTCGATAACGGCGCCGATGATTTGAACGATACGTCCGCTACTCATAGCTGGAT
>Ga0156274_1087_pt1 | contig 20447 bp, 15 predicted proteins | sample RifCSPlowO2_12_FD_107923 | JGI IMG/M metagenome (GOLD analysis project Ga0156274, IMG submission 107923) | Pseudomonadales bacterium RIFCSPLOWO2_12_FULL_59_450
TCGACAAAGTCCCCGGTTACCGTTTGCAGCAACACACTTTCCGGCAGGCGCATGCCTCGCTCATGCAGGAACTTGTTGGTGGGTGCAATCTTGCCGCGTGCGATGCCAGTCAAGTCACTGATCACGCATTCGACTTCGGTAATCTTGTGTTCTTTCAGCCAGGTGGACAGCTGATCGAAGGGGGCGTTCATAAGGACCTCGTCCTGGGTGGGATGCGACGCTGGGTTGTACTCCCAGCGCATTGAGGTCTATCTTGGGCCAGCCTTGAAACGGCATCTATCCACTTTGCACGCGGCACAACGCACCAATAGAGTGCGCACGGATCACCATGACACAGGCAACCGCTTTGCGCGTACAGGCCTTCGCCACCGGCGATGTGGCCGCCCAATGCAGTGCGACACCCGGCTGGGTGCAGCAGTACCAGCAGATGTCCCCCGGGCATTTTGCCGGGCAGGTGCGCTACCTCGACCTGCACGGGGTGCAGGTCTACGAAGAGTGCATGAACACCCGGGTGGAGCAGCATTTCAACGCACCTGCCGGCGCCCTGGCGTTCTGTTTCGACGCCAGTGACAACGCGCTGTACCTGCTCAATGGCGAAAGCCGCAACACCTGGATCACCCCGGTCAACTACCGCGAAGTGGCCGTGGTGTTCGGCCCGCAGTTTGTCCAGCGCCACGGCCTGGATATGGCCAAGCTCGAAGGCCTGTTCATGGCACCGCTGAGCTGCCAACAGAACGCGCTGTTCACCCGCTGGCTCAGTGGCACGCTCACGCGCTTGTCCGCACTCACCGACCCCATCAGCCGCGATGCCCTCACCCAGCAACTGCTCGACGACTGCCTGTTTATCCTCGATAACGCCTGCGTGTGCCTGGACGGCAGTTCATTGCAAAAGCGCAATGAAGAACGCCAATTGATGGCACGCATCGGCGAATGGGCGGCGGATGCACCGGATGAAACCGCCAACCTGTTGGAACTGGCGCAGATTGCGGGTGTGCCGTTGCGCCAATTGCAGCAAGGGTTCAAGACCTACACGGGGATAAGCCCGGCGCAGTGGTTGCGGTTGCGCCGCTTGAACGGGGCGCGGCGGGAGTTGCTGAGCACGACCGACACCACGGTGGCCGAGGTCGCGATGAATTGGTCGTTCTGGCATTTGGGGCGGTTTTCAAACAGCTACCGGGCGCTTTTTCAGGAGCTGCCCAGCGAAACCCTGAAACGCTCCAGCTGAAAAAACACGCTTGACCTTGTGGGAGGGACAGACCAAACCGTCCCTCCCTTGAACCTCAATCAGGGCTGCGCGTTCAAAAAAGTGGAGATCAGTTGATTGACCTGCTCCGCCGCCTCCAGCTGCACCATATGCCCCTGCCCCGGCAATACATGCACCTGAGCCTGCAGCCCTTGGGCGTGACTTGCCGGGATGATCGCATCGTCACTGCCCCAGATCACCAGGCTCGGCTGGCGGCCCACCTCGCTGCGAAGATCCAGCATCTGCCGCCCGCCATCGAACAGCTTGTGATCGAGCTGGCGCAACGCTTGATCCACCCCTTCCAGGCGCTTGAATTTGAGCATGTCCTCCAGCATCTGCCGCGTCACCAACGCAGGGTTACTGAACAGTTGAGTCAATGGCGGCTTGAGCGCGTTACGGTTGTTGGCTTCGACAAAACCTCGCAGGTAATCGCCGTTGATATCGGCACCCAGACCGGCGCTGGCGATCAAGGTGATGGAGGCGATACGTGCAGGCGCCAGGCTGGCGACGGTGAGGGTCACCAGCCCACCCATGGAGTGGCCGGTCAAATGCACACGGTCGAGCGCCAGGTGGTCGAGCAATGCCAGTACGGCATGACTGAGTTCGGCAGCGTCTCCCGTTTGCAGAGACTTGCCCGACTCCCCGTGACCCGGCAGGTCCAGGGCAATCACCCGGCGTTCGGCGGCCAGGGCCGGTTGATTGAACAGCCAGTTGTTCAGATCGCCCCCGAAGCCGTGCACCAACACCAGCGGCGTGCCGCCCTCGCCCATGTCCAGATAACGCAGCAAGCGCCCGCCTACCTCGACTTTTTGTGCGCTGGGGCCGGCCTCTTTGGCTTCGGCGGCACTGGAGACGAACCCGGCGTTGAAGCTTTCGATCACGCTATCGATCTGAGCCTCTGTCGCCTCGCCCTCCACCACAATTCCCAGTAGAGCGCCCACCGGCAGGGTTTCATCACTGAGCGCCAGTACCCGACGCAGCACGCCGCTAAAAGGCGCCTCGACACTGCTGGAGATCTTGTCGGTCTCCACGTCCAGCACTTCCTCGCCCTTTTCCACTCGGTCGCCGGGTTGTTTGAGCCAGACATCGATGCGGCCCTCGGTCATCGACAGGCCCCATTTGGGCATGGTCAGGGTATGAATCATGCGGCGGTCCTCTTGTCGGCGATCTTCATCACGGCGGCCTCGATCTTCGCGGCGTTGGGGATGTACAGGTCTTCCAGTGCATCGGAAAACGGCACCGGGGTGTGCGGCGCGGTGACCATCTCGATGGGAGCGCGCAGGAAAGCGAACCCCCGCTGGGCCACCAGGGCACTGATGTCGGTGGCGACCGAGCAGCGTGGGTTGGATTCGTCGATCACCACCAGGCGCCCGGTTTTCTCGACGCTTTCAAGGATGCTGTCTTCATCCAGCGGGCTGGTGGTGCGCAGGTCCAGCACTTCACAATCAATGCCTTGACGCGCCAGGTTGGCCGCAGCCTCCAGGGCGATATGCAGCATGCGGCCGTAGGTCACCAGCGTCACATCCTTGCCCTCACGCACAAAGTTGGCTTCGCCAAACGGGACCGTGTACAGCTCTTGCGGTACGTCGCCCTGCATGCCGTAGAGCATTTTGTGCTCAAGGAAAATCACCGGGTCATTGTCGCGGATTGCCTGGATCAACATGCCCTTGGCGTCGTAGGGCGTGGCCGGGCATACCACCTTGAGGCCGGGGATATGCGTCCACATGGAGGTGAGCATTTGCGAATGCTGGGCAGCCGCCCGCAAACCGGCGCCGTACATGGCACGGATCACCAGCGGTGTAGTGGTTTTGCCACCGAACATATAGCGGAACTTGGCAGCCTGGTTGAGCAACTGGTCCAGGCAGCAGCCGATGAAGTCGACGAACATCAATTCGCACACTGGGCGCATGCCACGGGTAGCGGCGCCCACCGCCATGCCCACGTAGCCGACCTCAGACAACGGTGCGTCCAGCACGCGCCCGGGAAATTGCGGGTGCAAGCCCTTGGTCACGCCGAGCACGCCGCCCCATGCGTCCTGCTCACCGGGGGAACCGGTGCCACCGGCCACATCCTGACCGATGATGAATACGCTCTGGTCACGGCCCATCTCTTGAGCCAAGGCCTCATTGATCGCCTGCTGATAGCTGATTTTACGAGCCATTAGATTCTCTCCACGTCTTGTTTTTATAGGGTTGGTATCAGCGGTAGGCCACGTAAACGTCGCTTAGCAGGTCGGCGGCCTGGGGCTTGGGATCGGTTTTGGCCAGGCGTACGGCGTCTTCGATCAATTGCGCCACTTCACCGTCGATGCGCTCGAACTGCGCTGCATCCAGCCAGCCTTCGGCATGGCAGCGCTGACGGAACAAGGCCAGGCAATCGGCGTTTTCACGCAGGTTTTTCACTTCGTCAGCGCCGCGATAGGTTTGCGCATCGCCCTCGAAGTGCCCATAGAAACGGCTGAGCTTGACCTCGACCAGCGTTGGCCCGTCGCCTTGGCGCGCCCGCTCCACAGCAACGCCGAGTGCTTCATGCACCGCGAAAAAATCATTGCCGTCGACGATCACCCCCGGCATACCAAACCCGGCGGCGCGCTCAGCGATGTCTTTGCAGGCCACCGACCAACCGGCGCCAGTGGCCTCGGCATAACCGTTGTTTTCGGCGACAAACAGACACGGCAGCTGCATGATCGACGCCAGGTTCATCGCTTCGAACACGGCACCTTCGTTGGAGCCACCGTCGCCAAAAAATGCCACTGCCACGCCCTGGCTCCCCTTGAGCTTGGCAGCCAGCGCCGCCCCCGCGGCCAACGGTGCGCCGGCACCGACAATGCCGTTGGCGCCGAGCATGCCTTTCTCTTGGTCGGCGATGTGCATGGAGCCGCCCTTGCCGCCGCACACGCCGGTTTTCTTGCCATAGATTTCGGCCATCATGCCGAACACGTCGACGCCCTTGGCGATGCAGTGTCCGTGGCCGCGGTGGTTGGACGCGATGCAATCATCGTCATTGAGGTGCGCCATGACGCCAGCGGCGCAGGCTTCCTGACCGGCATACAGGTGAACGAAACCGGGGATCTCGCCGGTGGCGAACTCCACATGCAGGCGTTCTTCGAAATCGCGGATGGTGCGCATCACGGTGTAGGCATGCAGTAACTGATCGGTGCACAGGTGGGTGGACATCTTGTTGTTCTCCAGGTTGTCTCGACGCACAAAAAACTGGCTGCGGCCAGTGCCAAGCTGTTCAGCACAGCTTGTGCCAACCGTCGAGAAAACCTGGCAAAGCCTTGATCCAGAGCCGTGCAACACAGCGATGCCCAGGCAAGTGGTCGACTAAATGTGAGACGCAACCACGCAGTTCGACCCTTGAGTCTCAGCGGCATGAGACGCAGCGTCTCAATGCAGGCGTTGGTCAGGGTGCCCTTGTCCGTGGGCACACATGCGCGCTTAATGACGCGCATAACAACAAAGCTTGAGAACCGGAGGCTTTATGCTCGCCATGAACTCCAGGGAGCATGTCGACTGTGTCAGCCGCGTGGTCCGCAATGCCGAGCGCCTGCCCCAGGCGCCCGTGCCGTCGCTGATCTTCGATTCGTGGCGGCGGTCCATGGAGCAACACCGCCTGGACCCCGGCTCCCTGCAAGGTCCACGTATCCTCAGCGAACCCTTGCTCAAGGAATGCCGCGAGCGCGCCGAGCTGTTCATGCGCATCGCCGGCGAAGAAGTCGCACAGTTGCACCATCGCGTGCGCCATGCCGACTACTGCGTGATGCTCACCGACGCCCAGGGCCAGACCATCGATCACCGTGTCGATGCGAGCATTCGCACCGACTGCCGCAAGGCCGGCCTTTACCTGGGCACCTGCTGGTCGGAAGCCGAGGAAGGCACCTGCGGCGTGGCCACGGTGCTGACCAATAAAACGGCGGTAACGGTGCACAAGCGTGATCACTTTCGCGCAGCGTTTATCGGCCTGACGTGTTCGGCTGCGCCCATCTTCGACCCGCAGGGCCACCTGTTGGGTGTGCTGGATGTCTCGGCGCTCAAGTCGCCGGATGACCGCGGCAGCCAGCACCTGATAAGGCAGATGGTGGCGCAGAGCGCCCAGGCCATCGAAAACGCTTTTTTCATGCACAGCGCCCGGCAGCACTGGGTGTTACAAGCCCATAGCACTCCAGGCTTTGTCGACAGCCAACCCGACCTGCTGCTGGCCTGGGACCAGGACGGACGTCTGCACGCCTTGAACAGCAAGGCGCGTCAAGCCCTGCGCTTGCGCTTTGGCCAGCTGCCTGAGCATATCGGCGAAGTGTTCGATGTGGATGCATTGCGTGCAGCCACTGATCAGTCAACCCGGCAGTTGCACTGGCTGGGCAAGCCCGACGCGGTACACGTGAGGGTCAATGCACCCCGACGCCCCTCGGTTCGGGCGCTGCCAGAGACTCAAGTCGACCCGCGGATCCAGGAGCACCTGCGCTTGGCTGCGCGGGTCAAGGACCGCAACCTGCCCGTGCTGGTGCAAGGTGAAACCGGCGTCGGCAAAGAAGTCTTCGCCCGCCAGTTGCACGAGCACAGCGCGCGCCGGCACGGGCCGTTTGTGGCGGTGAACTGCGCGGCGATTCCGGAGAGCCTGATTGAAAGCGAGCTGTTCGGCTATTCGCCCGGCGCCTTCACCGGAGCCTCCAGCAAAGGCATGAGCGGGCTGCTACTGCAAGCCGAAGGCGGTACGTTGTTCCTCGACGAAATCGGCGATATGCCGTTGGCGTTGCAGACACGGTTGCTGCGGGTGCTGGCCGAGGGTGAAGTCGCGCCGTTGGGCGCAGCGAAAACCCGCGTGGTGAACATTCAGGTGATCTGCGCCAGCCACCGCGATTTGGCGGCGCTGGTCAGCGCGGGCCGATTCCGTGAAGACCTGTACTTTCGCCTGGGTTGTGCGCGCTTCTGCCTGCCGCCGTTGCGCGAACGCACCGATAAGCTGGCCCTGATCAATCGGCTGTTGGAGCAAGAGGCGCGTAACAGTGGCGTGTCGTTGGGCATCGGCCAGGCCACACTGCAATTGCTACTGGGTTATGCGTGGCCGGGCAATGTGCGGCAACTGCGGCATGTGCTGGCGTACGCCTGTGCGGTGTGCGAAGGCACTACGCTGCAAGTGGTGGATTTGCCGATTGAAATCCGGGGCGAGCAGCCTCAAGGGCTGGAAGAGCAAAGCGCCAGCCCCGAGCGTCAAATGGTTCTGGATGCGTTGATTCGCCATCGCTGGAAACCCTCGCCTGCGGCACAGGCCCTGGGGATTTCAAGGGCAACCCTGTACCGACGCGTGAACCAACTGGGTATTGATATGCCCGGCAAAACCCACTGATACAAGGGATCGACTCCCACGCAGGCGAGTCGACCACGCTGTCAGCGGTAGACCAGGCCACCGTCGATCAACGGCGCCTGCCCGGTCATATAGTCTGCGTCCGGGCCTGCCAGAAATGCCACAAACCCCGCCACATCCTCCGGCGTTTGCGCACGGCCCAAGGCAATCCCATCCACGTACTGCTTGTAGGTTGCCCCCACCTGCGCCCCGGTAATCTCGGCCATGCGCTTGTCGATCTCAACCCACATATCGGTGCCCACCACACCGGGGCAATAGGCGTTTACCGTGATCCCCGCGCTCGCCAGTTCCTTGGCCGCCGCCTGGGTCAAGGCGCGCACCGCGAATTTGCTCGCCGAGTAGACCCCTAACAGCGCAAAGCCTTCATGCCCTGCGATTGAACAAGCATTGATGATTTTGCCCTTGTGCTTGAGCGCCTTGAATTTGTTGGCGGCCGCCTGGATCCCCCACAGCACGCCCTTGACGTTGATATCCAGGGTGCGCTCGACCTGCTGCGGGCTGACATCGAGCAATGAGTCGATCTGCGCCACTCCGGCGTTATTGACGATGATGTCGAATCCGCCCAGCGTCTGGTGGGCATGCTCTACCGCAGCCGTCACCTGTTCGCGTCTGGATACATCAGCGATGAACACAGAGGCTTTGCGGCCGGTGGCGACGATTTCGGCGGCCACGGCGTTGAGCTTGGCGCCGTCAATGTCCACCAACGCGACATCGGCGCCGTCCTGTGCAAGGCGCATGGCAATAGCCCGGCCTATGCCCTGCCCGGCGCCGGTGACCAGCGCGACTTTACCTGCGATACCCATGACAATCTCCTGAAACGATGAGGGGAGCCTTGTCTATCGCAAGCCGGCGCCTGGCTGTCGAGCCGCAACAGGATCGGCATCGGAGCTGAGACGGGTTGTCTCGCCGTGCGAACCTTGCGCGAAAGCTTGTAAAAGGCCGCGCTTATGCCTAGCTTAGGCGCCCCCCGCCCAGCGCTTTAAGGCCTTGCCCCATGGTTTTGCGTTTTCGCCCCGTCGTCACTTCACGTTTCGCCCTCGGCCTGTTGCTCAGTGGCGGCATCGGCAGCAGCCTGGCCGCCGAGATCGAGTTGCCGACGGTAAAGGTTCAGGGCCAGGATGAGTCGGGCTACCGCAGTGAAACCGCGTCGGTGGGCGGCTTTGATGAAGCGCCGCTGTTGGACACCCCCGCCTCGATCACCGTGATCAACGCCGCGCTGATCAAGGACCAGCAGGCACGCTTGCTCAGTGAAGTGCTGCGCAACGATGCCTCAGTGGGCGACAGTTATGCGCCTATCGGTTATTACGAGAATTTCGTGGTGCGTGGCTTTTCGCTGAACGCGGCCAGCAGTTACAAGATCAATGGGCGCACCATCACCGGCGAGCAGAACGTCGCGCTGGAAAACAAGCAGCAGGTGGAAGTGCTCAAGGGCCTGGCCGGTTTGCAGAGCGGCATTTCCGAGCCCAGCGGGGTGATCAACTACGTGACCAAACGCCCCCAGGATGTGCGCTCGGTGACGGTGTCCACTGATGATCGTGGCAGTGGTTACATCGCCACCGATGTCGGCGGCTGGTTTGGCAGCGAGCAGCAGTTCGGCCTGCGCGCCAACGTCGCCCATGAAGACCTCAACTCCTATGTGGAACACGCCAACGGCCAGCGCGATTTCGTGTCCCTGGCCTTTGACTGGAACATCAGCCCCGACGCCGTGCTGCAACTGGACGCCGAATACCAGAACAAGCAACAGCGTTCGGTACCGGGGTATCAACTGCTGGGGGGCACCGAAGTGCCCCACGGTGCTTCACCGAAGAAGCTGTTGGGGCACCAGACGGGCGGCAAGCAGGTCGGGATTGATTCGCTGAACCTCAACGGCAAGTTCGAGTACCGTTTCAGCGATCAGTGGAAAGGCAGTGTCAGCGCGGCGCGTAGCAAGGTGGTGATTGATGACTACAGCTCGTTTGCCTGGGGTTGCTATGGTTCGGCCAGTTGCAGTGCCGCCAGCGTGCCGAACTACTTCAGCCCCGAAGGCAATTACGACGTCTACGACTACCGCAGCCCGGACGACACTCGCCGCGACGACGAAATCCAGGCGGCCATGACCGGCCTGTTCGACACCGCCGGCATCGGCCATGAACTGACCTTTGGCACCAGCGCGTTTCGCCGGGTGATCGACAAGCGTGAGTCGGTCAACGACCCCATCGGCAGCGGTAATATCAATCAGGATACGCCAAGCTTCGAACCTACCAAAAAACCGCTGAACGACAGCCACCGCAACCTCGACAGCCGCCAGTACGGCCTGTTCGTCACCGACCGCATCCGCTTCAACGAGCAATGGCAAACCATTCTGGGCGGGCGTGAAGTGCGCCTGGATGAAAAGGCTTTCGACGAGAACGGCACTGAGTCACGGCATACCCAGCGGTACGTGTTCCTTCCCCAGGCCTCGCTGATCTATAAGCCGATTGAGAACATTTCGCTGTACACCAGCTATAGCAAAGGCCTTTCTCTGGGCGGTGAAGCACCGTGGACAACCACCAATGACGGCGAAACACTCGCCCCTACCGTCTCGCGCCAGATCGAAGCCGGGGTGAAATACGACTGGCGCCGTATCAGCTTCGCCGCCGCCGTGTTCCAGACGCGCCAGGCTTACCAGTACGCCAAACCCGAAGGTGACACGTTCAACTACGTGCAGCAGGGCCAGCAAAAAAACACCGGCATTGAATTGTCCGCCAACGGCTGGGCCACCGACCGTCTGCAGATCGCCACCAGCGTGGCCGCGATCCGAGCGCGGGTGAGCGGCAGCGGCACGCCGGCGTACGAAGGCCATCAGGCGATCAACGTGCCCGAGCTGCGCGCCAGCGTGTACGCCGACTACGCCCTGCCCTGGGTCAACGGCCTGGCGGTATTGGGCGGCGTGCAATACAGCGCCAAGAAGTCTGCCAATCGCACCGGCAATGTGGAAGTGGGCGACTACGCGGTGGTCAACGTCGGTAGCCGCTACACCACCAAGGTCGATGGCTACGAGACCGTGTTTCGCCTGAGCGTCGATAACCTGTTCGACAAGCGCTACTGGCGCGACGCCGGCGAATACATGGGTGATGACTACCTGTTCCAGGGTGCACCGTTGACCGCGCGCCTGAGCGCGTCGGTCAACTTCTGAATAGCCGCGACGTGGCCAGCCACAACGCCGCCAAAGCGCACACCAACAGGCTCCAGCCAAGATCCTGGGACCAGGTCACCAAAGCCAGCCCGCCACCAATCACCAGGTAGTACAGCAAGCCAAACAGGGCGGCGGCGGTGCCAAGGCGGTCACGGTAATCGACCAGGGCCGCCCCCAGCACGTTGGGAATCGCCATGCCGAAGGCCAGCACCACCAACAGCATCGGCCACACCAACAGCCAACTGTGCTGCAGGGCCAACACCAACAGACTCCCCACCACGGTCACCGCGGCGGCGACAACCACCAACCGCTCGCCGCTCCACCCATGCTTGAGCAAGGCTTTGTTCAGCCATGCACCCGAGCCGGAGCCCAGCGCCAGCAGCACACCGCTGTAACCAAACTCGGCGGTGGAACGCCCCTGCTGCGCGAAGATAAACGGCCCCACGCTGTAATAGCTGAACAGCGCAATATTGAACGCCGCGACCAACCCGACCGAGCGCCATACTCCAGCATCCTTGAGCATCAGGCCGAGCGTCTGGCCAAGGGCGGCGGTGGGCAGCGATGCCGGACGGGTCTCCGGTAAGGCCCACCAACACCAGCCCCATAACACCCCCGCGAGCATCAGCAACGTGCAGAGCACACCGCGGTAACCGAAAAACTCCACCAGGCTCGCACCGCTGAACAAGCCGACAGCAGGACTGGCCGCCAGCGCAACGCCCATCAAGGAAAACACCTGGGCCAATTCGGCACCGTGGAAACGGTCACGCAGCACTGTCTGCGTGACCACCGACCCCACGGCCGCACCCAATGCCGCGCAGGCCTGGGCCAGCAGCAAGGCGTTGAATGTCGTCGCAGTCAAGGCCAGCGCCGAAGCGCCCACATAGACTGCCAGCCCCATCAGCATCACCGGCCGCCGCCCCAAACGATCACTCAACCGGCCCCACACCACCACGCCCAGGGCGAAGGCGAGGAAATACACCGACAAGGTCTGCCCCGCTCGCTCGGGCGCGACATCAAAGGCCCGGCCGATATCGCCCAAGGCCGGGCTGTAAAGGGTCTGGGCCAACTGCGGGAACATCAGCAGGGCCATGGTCAGCGCCAGCAATTTTTTAAACGTCATCACAAGATCCCTCCATAAACACAACGGACGGATTCTAGGACGCGCCAGCTGGGCTATTATCCAGACTTCGACACTTTATCCATCAAATCGGACAACCCATGGCCTGGCTTGCCGCTACCGCGTCTTTCAACCCCGATGTTTACTCAGCGCCCGTGATCGGCATCGCGGCGGTGTTGGGCAATCACGATTCCGGCCTGCATGCGCACCAGCGCGGGCAACTGCTGTTCACCCAGCAAGGTTGCACGCGCATCACCCTAGACAATCAACTGTGCCTGTTGCCACCTAGCCGCGCAGCCTGGATCCCCAGCGGCCTGCCCCATCGTGCGGTGATGCAGCAGGCGGTGGACTATCGGTCGGTGTATGTGAGTGCGGCCCTGGCCGAGCAATTACCGGCCCAGGTGCGGGTGATCGAAGTGAGTGCCTTGCTCAGGGCAGTGCTGGAGCCCATGGCCCTGGCGCCGTTCGAGACTGATTGGCAGGCGGGTCGCTATGCCCATTTGTTGGGGCTGTGCCTGGATGAAATCCGCCACGCAGCCGCACAACCCATGCTGCTGCCGTTGCCACGGGACAAGCGCCTGGCGCCGCTGCTAGCCCAGCTCGACCGCCTGCCCCCCACGCTGCAGGACCTGGAACAGCACATTGGCGCCAGCACCAAGACCATCGGCCGGATTTTCCTCAAGGAAACCGGCCTGGGGTATCAGCAATGGCGCCAACAGTGGCGTCTGATGCGGGTGATCGAACTGCTCGCCACCGGGCGCAGCCTGGGCTACTGCGCCTTTGAACTGGGCTTTGCCAGCGACAGTGCACTGATCGCCTTTTTCAAAGGCATGACCGGCACCACGCCGCGCAGCTATTTCAAAGCCAACTGACGGCCTTACTTGGGCATCTTGCGAAAACCCACCGCCAGGCGGTTCCAGCTGTTGATGGTGGCGATGGCGACGCTCAGGTCGACTTGTTCCTGGGGGCTGAATTGGGCGGCCAGTGCGTCGAAGTCTCCATCCGGGGCGTGGGTCTGGCTGAGTAGGGTCAGGCTTTCGGCCCAAGCCAGGGCGGCGCGCTCGCGCGGGGTGAAGAACGGGGTTTCACGCCAGGCCGACACGGTGTACAGGCGCCGCTCGGTTTCGCCGCCCTTGCGTGCATCGGCGGTGTGCATGTCCAGGCAGAACGCGCAGCCGTTGATCTGCGATACGCGCAGGCGCACCAGTTCCAGCAGTGGCAGTTCGATGGAGAGTTTGCCGACTGCCGCTTCCAGGGCGAGCATGGCTTTCATGGCGTCTGGGGAAGCGGTGTAGAAATCGGTACGGGTTTGCATGGTGTTGCTCCAGGACAGTGGGATTGGTGAGCAGGTTAGTCACCCCGGCGTCCTGGAGAAATAGCCAATCCGGGCGAAGAACAGGTGACCAATCTACAGGCCGCGGTTCCTCAGCCACTGGATGAAGCCCTTCTTGACCGGTACCACGGGTGCGTCTTCGGTCAGGGCCTGGGCAGCATGGCGGCGGAAGTCCAGCAGCGCCTTCATGGCTTCGCCGATATCATGCCGGGCGTCCAGGCACGGCTTGAGGTATTCGTTTTCGATGCGGTAGAGCGTGCAGTAGGTCTTGGCCGAAAAATCCGCCAGCGCCGCCTGGTCGGAGAGAATGCCGGACTCACCGATCACCTCCCCCGGGCCCATGCGCCCTGCCTCGAACGTGTGCCCGTCCTTGATCAACAGCACCGAGACCACGCCGGACTCGATGATGAACAGGTGATCGCTGACCTCCCCCGCCGCCAGGATCATCTCACCGGCGCGGTAGGTGTGCAGGGTCATGTTCTGGCTGAAGGTGTCTTTTTCTTCCTGGCGCAAGGTGGAGAAGATCGTCGAGCGCTCCAGCAAGGCGCGGGCGCCAGACACCGCAGGCGGCGTGCTGCCTTCGGTGGCGGACAACAGGCCCACGCCCGCCGCCTGCAAATGCCGGTAGGCCAGGTCGTAAAGCTGGTTGCGGGTTTCGCGCTTGAGGCCCATGGCCGGCACAAAGCCGCTGATCTCATACTCCACGCCACTGCCGGTGGACGCCTTGAACGCGACGCTGGGCGCCGGTTGGGCCAGCAACGGCCGGCAGCCCTGCATCGCACGTTCCAGCGCTTCGATCACGGTTTGCGGGCGCGCATGTGGGCTCACTTGCAGGCTGACCGCCAGGCCGAACATGTCTGCCGGGCGCGAGAAGTTGATGATCTTGGCCTTGGCCGCCAGGGAGTTGGGGATCACCGCCAGGCTGCCCTGGGAGGTTTGCAGGCGCGTGGCGCGCCAGTCGATGTCGGTGACGCGGCCTTCGGTGCCGTCGATGGAGATCCAGTCATCGATCTGGTAAGGCTTGGTGGTATTGAGGACGATCCCGGAAAACACATCGCTCAGAGTGCTTTGCAAGGCCAGGCCGACGATGATCGCCACGGCGCCCGAGGTGGCCAGCACGCCCTTGACCGGCAGGTCGAGCACATAGGCCATGGCGGCGATGATCGCAATGAGGAAAATCACCGCGCCCATCAGGTCCTGCAACAAGCGCCCGGTATGGCCGACCCGCTGCATCATCACTGCGCCGAGCAATACCGTGAGGGTGCGCGCCGCAAACAGCCACCAGCCGATCTGCAATGCCGTGGCGGCCAGGTGCAAGGTGGTGTCATCGGCATAGGGCGCCGCCTGCATGGGGTTCATGCCGTCGTTGAACAATACGACACTGAACACCGCAAAGATCACTAGCCGCGCTGCGAGTTTCCAGTTGGCAAGGTTTGGGGAAATAAGGCGCCACACGGCGATGTCGATCAGGATCAACGCCACGGCGCACAGCATCGGGTGATCAGCGATAAATGAGGGCATCCAGGCGACTCCAGGGCGAATGCCGAGAAGATCGCATGAAATCAGAACCCTGGAAACAAAATGTGGGAGCTGGCTTGCCTGCGATGCACACACCGCGGTGTATCAGCTACACCATGATGATGCTATCGCAGGCAAGCCAGCTCCCACAGGGGGTGGCGGTGAACCGTCAGGCGTGCATCTGCCCGAATTTTCCCGACTGGAAGTCGGCAAATGCCTGGTGAATCTCCTGCTCGGTATTCATCACGAACGGACCGTGGCCGACGATGGGCTCGTCGATGGGTTCGCCGCTGAGCAGCAGCACCTTGGCGTCGTCGTTGGACTCCAGGGTCAGTTGCTTACCGTCGCGCTCGAACAACGCCAGTTGCCCCTGGCGTGCGACTTCCTCGCCGTTGATCAACAATGTGCCGCTGAGCACCACCAAGGCGGTGTTACGCCCGGCGTGCAGGTCCAGCGTGACCGCTTTACCGGCGTTGAGGCGCAAGTCCCATACGTCTATCGGCGTGAAGGTGCGGGCCGGGCCTTGAGTACCGGCAAATTTCCCGGCGATCAGGCGCAGGTGGCCGGCGTCGTTTGCCAATGGCAGCACCGGAATGTCGCCATCGACGATGGTCTGGTAACCGGCATCCGCCATTTTGTCCTTGGCCGGCAGGTTGACCCACAGTTGCACCATCTCCAGTGCGCCGCCACTACGAGCGAAGTCTTGGGAGTGAAACTCTTCGTGCAGGATCCCTTTGGCTGCAGTCATCCATTGCACATCGCCCGGGCCGATTTTGCCGCCGGCACCGGTAGAATCGCGGTGCTCGACTTCGCCGTTGTAGACGATGGTCACGGTTTCAAAACCGCGATGCGGGTGCTGGCCGACGCCGCGACGTTGTTCAGTCGGGGTGAATTCGGCCGGACCTGCGTGATCCAGCAACAGGAATGGGCTGATGTGCTTGCCCATGGTGTCGTAGGAAAACAGCGTGCGTACCGGAAAGCCATCACCGACCCAGTGGGCGCGGGGGCTGGTGTAGATACCAATCAGCTTTTTCATGGTGTACCTCCAAAGTGAGTACACCTTAAATCGCCTCACCCTTGAGCACTAGCCGGTAAAAATGGCCCTGATCGTTCTATATATAGGACAGCGTTTTAACCTGGCGTTGGCGCAGCAGTTGAAAGGCAACCAGTGCCGACAGTGCAAGCCCGGCCTGGATAATGATCATCGGCGCGGCACTGCCATCGCGTAACTGGCTCAGCAGCAACCCGCTGCACGTGGCGCCGAACATCTGTGCAAATCCCATGAGCCCGGCGGCTAAACCCGCACGGTGCGCATTGGGCATCACGGCCCCGGTAACGGATCCCGGCAGCACCAGGCCGCCGCCGAGCGTGACCAGGGCGATGGGAATATCCAGCCCCACTACCGACAACCCGAACACTAGGTAAATCGCCAGGGCTGCCACCCCGCCCACCGCCACCATCGTCACACCCATCGCCACAATGCGCTGCGGCCCCAGGCGCTGAATGTTACGCCGGGTGTAGGTGGAGCCGACGATCAGCATCGACACAATCAGCCCGAAGTTGAGCCCGTACTCAAGGCTGCTGAACCCCAGCAGATTGATAAACACCGCCGATGAACCCGCGATCACCGCAAACATCGCGCCATAGGTACACGCCAGGGCCACCGCGTAAGCACGGTACTGGCGCCCCTTGAGCAGATCCAGATACTGCCCGCCGAGGGTGCGCCAGTGTGCGGCCCTGGGATCGAGGTGATGATTGCTCTCGCGAAAGAACAGCAGCGCCAGCAATAACACCAGGCTGCCGATCACCAACGCCAGGGCGATGGGCGCACGCCACCCAAGTAATTTGATCAGCAAGCCCCCTGCTATCGGCGCAACGACGATGGCATACAACATGCCGATCATCGTCAGCGCCAGGGCCGGGCCTGCCTCGGCTTTCCACACATCGCGCACCACGGTGCGCGCTAGTACCAGCGCGGCGCACGCGCCCAGGCCTTGCAACACCCGAGCGGCGATAAACTGCTGGATGTCGGTGACCAGCAGCATCGCCAGCGTCGCCACTACGTAGAGCGCCAGGCCCCCGATCAAGACTGGCCGCCGGCCGATGCGATCCGACAGCGGCCCGAACAGTAGCTGCCCCAGGCCAAAAGCAGCAACGAACGCCGACAGCGCCATCAGTGCCGAGCCTTGCGGCGCCTGCAGCGCGTGCTCGATGGCACCCAGGCCGGGGATGATCAGTTGCGTCGAGACTTCACCCAATGCGGTGAGGGCAACCAGCAAGAACAGCAAGCTGCGTGAGGGTGCCGGGGCGTTTGCCATGGGGAATATCCGGGGGCTGGATTAATTTATATTTCGACCATAATATGAGCAAAAAATTATGTCCATAATTTTTTGCCCTATGGTCACCCTGGAGTTCGTCATGCCCCCTCTCCCCCTGCGCCTTCTCACGCCCCTGGCTCTGCTGGTGGTCCTCAGTGGTTGTAACAGCAAGGCCGACAGCGCCGCCCAGGCGCCCACATCGCGCCCGGTGCTGGCCGTCAAAGTCGAAGCAGCCGGCACCCAGCAAAGCGCTTATACCGGCGTGGTGGCGGCACGCACTGAAAGTGACCTGGGCTTTCGGGTCAGCGGCAAGGTGATCGAGCGCAAGGTCGACCCCGGCCAGCACGTCTCCCGTGGTGACACCCTGTTGGTGCTGGACATCGGCGACTTCGAACTGGCGCTGCGCTCGGCCAAGAACCGCGTCAACGCCGCCCAGGCCCAACTGCGCCAGCGCCGTGATGATGAAAACCGTTACCAACGCCTGGCCAGTACCGGCGCGGTGTCGCGGCAGATCTTCGACCAGTCGGCCACCAACCTGCGCGTCGCCCAGGCCGAACTGGCCGCGGCGCAATCGGACGCCAGCCAGATCGAAAACCGTCGCACTTATTCGGTCCTCAAGGCCGATGGCGACGGCATTATCACCGACGTACTGGCCGATCGCGGCCAAGTGGTGGCCGAAGGGCAAATCGTGGCGCGCCTGGCCCATGACGGCGCCCGCGAAGCCATCGTCAACCTGCCGGAAAACCGGCGTGACCTGGCCGCGCAAAAAGCCCTGGCGCTTCCCTTTGGCGCAGCGGACCAGGCCGTGACCGCCACCCTGCGCGAACTGTCCGCCAGCGCCGACCCGGTCACCCGCACCTACCGCGCACGTTATGTGCTGCAGGGTCCGGTCGAGCGGTTCGCCCTCGGCTCCACCATCACCGTACGCCTGCAAGGCAATGGCCAGCCGCTGCAAACCCGCGTGCCGATTGGCGCCTTGCAGGATGCGGGGCAAGGCACGGGCGTCTGGCTGATTGGCGATGACCAAAAGATCAGCTTCGCCCCAGTGAAGGTCGCCAGCCTCGGCCAGGAAGACGCCTTGCTCGACAGCGGCGTAACACCCGGCCAAACCATCGTCGCCCTCGGCGCTCACCTGCTGCACAGCGGCGACACGGTGCGCTTGCTGCCCGCCCAGGCGCTGGCCCTCAACCGTCAGCAGGATCAATGAGTATGCGCGGGATCAACCTCTCCGAACTGGCCGTCAAACACCGCGCCGTCACCCTGTTTTTGCTGATTGCGATCCTCGTCGCCGGGGTCTTCGCGTTCGGCAAGCTGGGGCGCGCCGAAGACCCTTCGTTTACCGTCAAGGTCATGACCATCACCGCCGCCTGGCCCGGCGCCACCGCCCAGGAGATGCAGGAGCAAGTGGCCGACCGCCTGGAAAAACGCCTACAGGAACTGGACTACTACGACCGCGTCGAGACCATCGCCCAGCCAGGCTTTGTGTCGATGCGCATGACCTTCCTGGAGTCCACACGCCCGAGCGAAATCCAGGAACTGTTCTACCAGACCCGCAAAAAACTCAGCGACGAAGCCACGCGCCTGCCCAAGGGCGTGATCGGGCCGTTTTTCAACGATGAATATTCCGACGTGTACTTTGCGTTGTACGCCCTGGAAGCCGAACACCTGCCCCATCGCCAACAAGTGCAAATGGCCGAGGAGCTGCGCCAGGGTTTGCTCAACCTGCCAGGGGTGAAAAAGGTCAATATCCTTGGCGAACAGGCCCAACGCGTGTTTGTGGAGTTTTCCTATGAGCGCCTGGCAACCCTGGGCATCAAGCCCGAACAGATCTTCGCCGCCCTCGCCGCACAAAACGCCGTGGCGCCCTCAGGCTTCGTCGAAACGGCGGGCGCCCGCGCTTATATCCGCATCGACGGCGCGTTCGACAGCCTGGCCTTGATCGAGAACGTGCCCCTGCAAGTCAATGGCCGCGTATTGCGCATCGCCGATGTGGCCACCGTGAGCCGCGGTTATGAAGACCCGCCCAGTTATCGCATCCGCCATCAGGGCGACCCGGCGTTGATGCTGGGCGTGATCATGGAGAAGCACTGGAACGGCCTGGAATTGGACAAGAGCCTGCAAGCCGAAGAAGCGCGGATCCAGGCCGACCTGCCCCTGGGCGTGAATTTCGCCAAGGTCTCCGACCAGGCGAAAAACATCAGCCTGGCGGTGAATGAGTTCATGCTCAAATTCTTCGTCGCCCTGGCCGTGGTGATGCTGATCAGCCTGCTGGCCCTGGGCTTTCGCGTGGGGCTGGTGGTGGCGGCGGCTGTGCCGCTTACGCTGTCGATCGTGTTCGTGATCATGCTGGTCACCGGCCGCGAATTCGACCGCGTGACCCTCGGCGCATTGATTATCTCCCTGGGCCTGTTGGTGGACGACGCGATCATTGCCATCGAGATGATGGTGGTCAAACTCGAAGAAGGCTTTGACCGCATCCACGCGGCCACCTACGCCTGGAGCTCAACAGCGGCGCCGATGCTGACCGGCACCCTGGTCACCATCATCGGTTTTCTGCCGGTTGGGTTTGCGCGTTCCGGGGCGGGTGAATACGCCGGCAATATCTTCTGGATCGTGGGTTTCGCCCTGATTTCATCCTGGCTAGTGGCCGTGGTGTTCACGCCTTACCTGGGCGTGAAGTTGTTGCCGCAGATCAAGCCAGTGCCCGGCGGGCATGATGCGATTTATGCCGGGCGCTACTACCAGACACTGCGCAGCCTGGTGGAGGCCTGCGTGCGCGGGCGCTGGCTGGTGACCGGCATGGTGGTGGCCGCGTTCGTGGTGTGCGGCCTGGGTATGGCGGTGGTGAAGAAACAGTTCTTCCCGGATTCCGACCGCTCGGAGCTGATTCTGGAAGTGTATATGCCACCCGGCAGCGCCTTCAAAAGCACCGAAGCCGTGGCGGCGCAGGTGGAGAAGGCACTGTTGCAAGAGCCGCAGACCAGTATGGTCGACACCTATGTGGGCGGCGGTGCACCGCGGTTTTTCCTATCGTTGAACCCTGAAATGCCCGACCCGGCGTTCGCCAAGTTGATCGTGCAAACCCCGAACTCTCACGCCCGCGACGCGCTGAAACTGCGGATGCGCGAGCGCATTGCGGCAGGCGAATTTCCGTCGGCGCGGGTACGGGTCACGCAGCTCGTCTTCGGCCCGCCGGTGCCGTTCCCGGTGGTGTTCCGCGTCTCCGGGCCGGACCTGAATGTGCTGCGCGGGCTGTCGGAAGACGTGCGTCAGGTTGTGGCTGGCAACACGCTGACCAGGGACACCTTCCTCGAATGGGGCGAGCGTGCCAGCGGTTATCGCCTGGTGCTGGACCAGGATCGCTTGCGCTTGCTGGGTTTTACCCCCGACGAGGTCAAGTCCCAACTCAACGCCCTGCTCAGCGGCAACCCGATCACCGAAGTCCGCGAAGGCAACCGCACCGTCTCAGTGGTGGCCCGCGCCCAAGGCAGCCAACGCGAAGACCTGGCCAACCTCAACAACATGACGCTGACCAACAGCGCCGGTACGTCGGTGCCGCTGGCCCAGGTCGGGCATTTCCAGCCGGTGATGGAAGAACCGATCCTCAAGCGCCGTGACCGCGCCACCACCGTGGAGGTACGCGCCGACATCATCGACGGCGTACAACCGCCCGATGTGGAAATGGCTGTGTACAAAGACCTGCAACCGCTGATCGCCAAGCTGCCCAGCGGTTACAAAATCGACATCGGCGGCCCGGTTGAGGAAAGCGCCAAGGCCAACGTGGCCCTGGCGGCGCTGTTTCCGATCATGATCCTGCTGACCCTCACGGTGATCATGTTCCAGGTGCGCTCGTTCGGCGTGATGTTCATGGTGTTCGCTACCGCGCCTTTGGGCCTGATTGGCGCAGTGCCGACCTTGTTGCTGTTCAACCAGCCGTTCGGCTTCAACGCAATTCTTGGGCTGATCGGCATCGGCGGCATTCTGATGCGCAACACGCTGATCTTCACCGACCAGATCCGCCAGAACCAGGATCACGGCATGGCGATTCGCGAGGCCATCATCGAAGCCACGGTGCGGCGTGCGCGGCCGGTGATCCTTACCGCACTGGCGGCGGCGCTGGCGTTTATTCCGTTGACGTTGTCGGTATTCTGGTCGTCCCTGGCCTATGTGCTGATTGGCGGGGTGTTGGTGGGCACGGTGTTGACCCTGCTGTTTTTGCCGGCGCTGTGCAGCCTGGTGCTGCGCGAAAAAGCTGCTGAAACGTCCCACGTAACTGCCGGATAAGCTCTACTCCCCTCCTCTTTCAACCGCTGCAAAGTCCCTCGCCTGATCAAACAGTGCGAGGGATTGCAGATGGTGGTGTTCGTTAGAGCCCTGATGAATGGGGCTGTCTCTTGATC
>Ga0156274_1164_pt1 | contig 10955 bp, 9 predicted proteins | sample RifCSPlowO2_12_FD_107923 | JGI IMG/M metagenome (GOLD analysis project Ga0156274, IMG submission 107923) | Pseudomonadales bacterium RIFCSPLOWO2_12_FULL_59_450
CCGCTCGATCAGCGCAATGCGCTTGTTGTACCAGTTCATCAGCAGGGAAATGCTGATGCTGATCGCCAGGTACACGCTCATGGTGATGGCAATGACTTCAATGGCCTGGCCGGTCTGGTTGAGCACCGTGCCGGCAAACAGCGAAACCATTTCCGGATAACCGATACCGGCGGCCAACGACGAGTTTTTCGCCAGGTTCAGGTATTGGCTGGTCAGCGGCGGAATGATCACGCGCAGCGCTTGCGGGATGATGACCTTGCGCAGCGTCGGCCCCGGGCGCAGGCCTAGTGAACGTGCCGCTTCGGTCTGGCCATGGCTGACGGACTTGATGCCCGAGCGCACGATCTCCGCAATAAACGCCGCCGTGTACACAGTCAACGCCAGGGTCAACGCCAACAACTCTGGGATCAGCACCCAGCCACCGACGAAGTTGAAGCCCGCAAGCTTGGGCATTTCCCAATGCAGCGGCGTGCCGAAGATCAACACGCACAACGTCGGGATTACCACCAGCAGCGCCAGGCCCGCCCAGAATTTATGGAAGGGAACCCCCGTCGCCTCAAAGCGCTTGTTGGCCCAGCGGGTCATCAGCACGATGGCAACGATGGCGACCACCAGGCTGGCGACAAACGGCCAGAACCCGTCGGAGGCCAGCGCTGCCGGCATGTTCAGGCCACGGCTGCTGACAAAGAAGGTGTCACCGAAGTTATGGCTGTTGCGCGGCCCTGGCATGGTCAGGAACACCGCGAAGTACCAGAACAGGATCTGCAACAGCGGCGGAATATTGCGGAACACCTCCACGTACACCGTCGCCAGCTTGTTGATCATCCAGTTGGGCGACAAGCGCGCCACGCCGATGATGAAGCCGAGCAGGGTTGCCAGCACCACACCGATGACGGTCACCAGCAAAGTGTTGAGCAGGCCGATGACAAACACCCGGGCATAGCTGTCCGATTCGGTGTAGTCGATCAAGTGCTGCGCGATGCCGAAGCCGGCACTGCGCTCGAGAAAGTCGAAACCCGAGGTGATGCCCCGGTGTTGCAGGTTGGTCTGGGTGTTATGGAACAGGTACCAGCCCAGCGAGACCACCGCCACGATCGTGATGATCTGGAACAGCCACGCACGCACTTTGGGGTCGCTGAAGCTGAGCTTCTGCTTGGGTGCGCCGATTTTATTTTGCATGAAGTGCCCCGAAAATAATGGAACAGAACATCACCCGGCAGTTGGCCTACCGGGTGACAGAACCATCAGCGATCAGCGCACAGGGGGTGCGTATTGAATGCCGCCGTTGTTCCACAGGGCGTTCAGGCCACGGTCGATTTCCAGCGGCGTGCTCTTGCCCAGGTTGCGCTCGAACATCTCGCCGTAGTTACCCACTTGCTTGACGATCTGTACCACCCAGTCCTTCTTCACTTTCAGATCTTTGCCGTATTCGCCGTCGGCACCGAGCAGACGCGCAACGTCCGGGTTCTTGGTGGCCTTGGCTTCAGCCTCGACGTTCTTGGAGGTCACACCGGCCTCTTCCGCGTTGAGCATGGCGTAGCCCACCCAGCGCACGATGGCCAGCCACTCGTCATCGCCGTTACGCACGACCGGGCCCAGGGGCTCCTTGGAAATGGTTTCCGGCAGCACCACGTAGTCTTTCGGCGAGGCCAGCTTGCTGCGCTGGGCGAACAGCTGGGACTTGTCGGAAGTCAGTACGTCGCAACGCCCGGATTCCAGCGACTTGGCGCTTTCATCGGAGGTGTCGAAGGTGATCGGGGTGTATTTGAGGTTGTTGGCGCGGAAATAGTCGGAAACGTTCAGCTCGGTGGTGGTACCGGCCTGGATGCAGATGGTTGCACCATCCAGTTCCTTGGCACTTTTCACGCCCAGCTTGTTGTTCACCAGAAAGCCGATGCCGTCGTAGTAGGTAATGAAGCCCGGGAATTTCAGGCCCATGCCCGCGTCGCGCGAGCTGGTCATGGTGGTGTTGCGCGACAGGATGTCGACTTCGCCGGATTGAAGCGCGGTGAAACGCTCCTTGGCGTTCAACTGGCTGAACTTGACCTTGGTGGCATCGCCAAATACGGCAGCCGCCACCGCGCGGCAATAGTCAGCGTCGATCCCGAGGATCTTGCCGCTGGCATCCGGCACCGAGAAACCCGGCAGGCCGTCACTCACACCGCACTGCACAAAGCCTTTCTTCTGCACGGCGTCCAGGGTGGCGCCCGCGTGGGCAAAACCACTGACACCCAGTACAGCCGCCGCAGAGACGATGGCCAGGGTGGATTTCAATACCTTCATTACAAACCTCCAATTGCTCTTGTTGTGTCGGAGCTCCAACCTCAGCGCACCCTTATGAGGCGATATCGACCCGTGTTGGTTTTTTTTGGGGCCAAGCAGCATGAGGTTTTTGCGGTAATTCCAGTTGCTTTCCCACAGGCGGCAGTCACTGATAGTGTTACCGTCCTAGGAGAGTTCTGACATCGAGCTACACATAGCAAGGCGCGTACCAGAGTCTTGGTCGAGTGGCTGCAACTGCGGTTACATGGCAAAAGATTCAGCCTTGCGACATTCTCTTAACAGATCAACCTGTTGCGCACCGTTCCGACGCACCTCATCGGAGCGCCCGCACATCTATGGAGCAGACATGACCGAACCCTTGATTCTTCAGCCCGCCAAGCCCGCAGACGCCTGCGTTATCTGGTTGCATGGCCTGGGCGCCGATCGCTACGACTTCTTGCCGGTGGCCGAAGCCCTGCAGGAAACCCTGCTGACCACCCGCTTCGTTTTGCCCCAGGCACCTACGCGTCCGGTGACCATTAATGGTGGCTACGAGATGCCTAGCTGGTACGACATCAAGGCCATGAGCCCGGCCCGTTCGATCAGCCTGGAAGAACTGGAAGCGTCGGCAAAAATGGTCACCGACCTGATCGAGGCGCAACAGAGAACCGGAATAGACACCTCGCGAATTTTCCTCGCCGGTTTTTCTCAAGGTGGCGCGGTGGTCTTCCACACCGCGTTTAAGAAATGGGAGGGCCCCTTGGGCGGTGTGATCGCCCTCTCCACCTATGCGCCCACCTTCGATAATGAGCTGGAATTATCCGCCAGCCAGCAACGCATCCCCACGCTGTGCCTGCACGGCCAGTACGACGAAGTGGTACAAAACGCCATGGGCCGCAGCGCCTACGAGCATTTGAAGGGCCGTGGTGTCACCGTGACATGGCAGGAATACCCAATGGGCCACGAAGTGTTACCCCAAGAGATACACGATATTGGCACCTGGCTGACTGAACGCCTGCGCTGAACCCCGTGTTTATGTAGCCGTATGACAGACGCACTACGCCGCGCTCGATTCTTGCATTACACTGGCCGGCGTACATTCCTTAACCAATTAATGAGATGACCGTGCTCAAAGCACTCAAGAAGATGTTCGGCAAAAGCGAGGCTGAGCCGCTCGCGCCTGTTCCCAGTGCTCCTGCCCCCAAGCCCGGCAACCGCAATGACGGTCAACAGCCCGGCCGGAACGCACCCGCCGCCTCACCGAGCAAAACCACGGTGACGCCGCCTGAACAGGTAAAGCCTGCCGAGCCCGCCCCGACGCCTGTGGCCAAGCCCCGTCGCGAACGTGCGCCCAAGCCGCCCGTGACCCCCTGGAAACTCGAAGACTTCGTCGTCGAACCCCAGGAAGGCAAGACCCGCTTCCACGATTTCAAACTGGCCCCGGAACTGATGCACGCCATCCAGGACCTGGGTTTCCCGTACTGCACGCCCATCCAGGCGCAAGTGCTGGGCTTCACCCTCGCGGGCAAAGACGCCATCGGCCGCGCCCAGACCGGCACCGGCAAGACCGCCGCGTTCCTGATCTCGATCATCACCCAACTGCTGCAAACGCCGCCGCCCAAAGAGCGCTACATGGGTGAACCGCGTGCGCTGATCATCGCCCCGACCCGGGAGCTGGTGGTGCAGATCGCCAAGGACGCCGCCGACCTGACCAAGTACACCGGCCTCAACGTCATGACGTTCGTGGGCGGCATGGACTTCGACAAGCAGCTCAAGCACCTTGAAGCCCGTCACTGCGACATCCTCGTCGCCACCCCGGGCCGCCTGCTCGACTTCAACCAGCGTGGCGACGTACACCTGGACATGGTCGAAGTGATGGTGCTGGACGAAGCCGACCGCATGCTCGACATGGGCTTTATCCCGCAAGTACGCCAGATCATCCGTCAGACCCCGCCCAAAACCGAGCGTCAGACTTTGCTGTTCTCCGCGACCTTCACCGAAGACGTGATGAACCTCGCCAAGCAGTGGACCACCGACCCGTCTATCGTCGAGATCGAAGCACTCAACGTCGCCAGCGAAAACGTCGAGCAACATATCTACGCCGTCGCCGGTGCCGACAAGTACAAGCTGCTCTACAACCTGGTCAACGACAACGGTTGGGAACGCGTGATGGTCTTCGCCAACCGCAAGGACGAAGTGCGCCGCATTGAAGAGCGCCTGGTGCGCGACGGCGTCAACGCTGCGCAACTGTCGGGTGATGTGCCGCAGCACAAGCGCATCAAGACCCTGGAAGGCTTCCGTGAAGGCAAGATCCGCGTGCTGGTGGCTACCGATGTAGCCGGTCGCGGTATTCATATCGACGGCATCAGCCACGTGATCAACTTCACCCTGCCGGAAGTGCCGGACGACTACGTGCACCGCATCGGCCGTACCGGGCGTGCTGGGGCTGCGGGTGTGTCGATCAGCTTTGCGGGCGAGGATGACTCGTACCAGTTGCCATCCATCGAGGCGTTGCTGGGGCGCAAGATCAGCTGCGAGACGCCGCCGACGCACTTGCTGCGGGCTGTAGAACGCAAACGCCCCTGATACAGGAATGCGATAAAAAAATGTGGGAGCTGGCTTGCCTGCGATGCAGACACCTCGGTTTTTCAGTCACTCCGAGTGATGCTATCGCAGGCAAGCCAGCTCCCACATTGGTTTCTACGTCTGGCTGGCTACTTCCAGCGATCCGCTGCGGCGTGGTCACTGCTGCGCCCTTCTACCCAACGCGGCCCCTCGCTGGTGTTTTCCTTCTTCCAGAACGGCGCCCGCGTCTTCAAGTAATCCATCACAAATGCGCAGGCATCAAACGCCGCCTGCCGGTGCGCACTGGCCGCGCCGACAAACACAATCGGCTCGCCCGGTTCCAGCGTGCCGATACGGTGCAGCACCTCCAGCTTGAGCAACGGCCAGCGCTGTTCGGCTTCCACGGCGATCTTGGCCAGGGCTTTTTCGGTCATGCCGGGGTAGTGTTCAAGAAACATCCCCGACACCTCGCGCCCGTCATTGAAGTCGCGTACATAGCCGACAAAGCTCACCACCGCGCCCACGCCCACGTTGGCCGCGTGCATGGCGTTGACTTCGGCACCTGGATCAAAGGCTTCGACCTGCACACGAATGGCCATGATCAGCCTCCGGTCACGGGTGGGAAGAAGGCGACTTCATCGCCGGCTTGCACCGGCTCGTCCAGGCTGCACAACTCCTCGTTGCGCGCACACATCAGGCTCGCTTCGTTGAGCACGGCGAATTCCGGGTCAGCAGCCAGCGCGAGGCGCACGGCATCAACGCTGGCAAACTCACCTTCCATCTCCAGCGAGTCGAAGCCCACCGCTTCGGCGTAGCGCGCAAAAAACAGTACGTTGATACTCATTGCTCATCCGCCTTGAAATGCCCGCTCTTACCGCCCAGCTTTTCCAGCAGGCGAATACTCTCAATGGTCATGCCGCGATCCACCGCCTTGCACATGTCGTAGATCGTCAGTGCGGCGACGCTGGCGGCGGTCAGGGCTTCCATCTCAACGCCGGTCTGGCCGGAGAGTTTGCAGCGCGCCACGATACGAACCGCGTCTGTGCCGTCGGCACTCAGCTCCACCTTGACGCCGGTGAGCATCAACGGGTGGCACAGAGGGATCAAGTCACTGGTTTTTTTCGCTGCCTGGATCCCGGCAATGCGGGCCACGGCAAACACGTCGCCTTTGGGGTGGGCGCCGTCGACAATCATTTGCAGGGTGGCGGGCAGCATACGCACCCGCGCTTCGGCCACCGCCTCACGGAACGTCACGGCTTTTTCGGTGACGTCGACCATATGGGCGCGACCTTGGGAATCGAGATGAGTCAGCACAGGGATACTCCTGATCAGGAGTAGCGATTGTAAACCTGTGGGTCAAAATTTGCGCAGGGCTGTTTATCCCATCCTGTAGGAGCGAGCTTGCTCGCTCCTACATTCAAGGTTAGAACCGGAACGTAAACCCGGCATTGATTCCGTTATTGTTCCCTCGGTTGGAGAGCAAGCCGCTGTAGTTCAACGACACCAGGGTGTCCTGGGTCAGGGCCATTTCCGCACTGGCTTTGATCACCGCGCCATCCCTCGCCACAGGCACGCTGTTGACGGCGAAGGCCGTGTCACTACCGGCAAACTTCAGAGAAGCTTCACGATCGGTGTCACCAAACTGGTGCTCCCACCCCAGCTCACCGCGCAGGGTCACCGCCGAGGTGGACGTGAGTGGCAACTGAGTATGGCCACGCACGCCCAGGGTGGAGAGCGTCGCGTCCTGGCTTTGCTGGCTGGCATGCAAGGCTGCAGCACCGCCTTTTTCCTTGAACGAGTCGCTTTGATAGTTCAGATACGTGAGGTTGGCGAAGGGTTCAAGCACGCGCCATTGGGTGTAGCCGATCTCGGCAAACACTTGGTCGGTGCGCGCGTTGTAGTCGGCTTTGGCATGGTCCGACTGATTGGCATAGGCCACCCGACGCGAAGTGTCCAGACGGTGCCAGGTGCTGGCACCGCCCAGGCGCAGGGCAATCGCCTCGAAGCGTTTGCCGCCGTAGACCGACAGGTGATAGTTGTCGCTGTCCGCCGACGCCGACTGGCCGTTGAGGTGGCTTTGGGTATAACCGGTCGCCGCGCCCACGCGCCAGCCGTCGTTCACCTCGGTGTCCAGGCCCAGCAGTACGCCGCTGGTGGACGAGGAGTAACCGCTGGCGTTGTTATCACCACTGACGTTGTTGCGCCCACCAAGTAGCTGTACCCAGCCGCCGTTGTCACGGCTGTCGATCTGCGCGCTGGAGTCCAGTGCCTGCGCCTGTTGCAGGCGAGCGTTGACCGCTTCACGCAGGTAGCGGCTGTCAGCCATTTGCGCTGCGGCCACGTCCGAATGCAATTGCCCTGAAAGTTGCTTGAAGCCCTCCCGCGCCTGGGCGGCGGAATCAGACGCCAACAGGCTTTCGTAGACCGGGCTGCCAGCGCCCAATGTCTCGGCCACCGTCGCCACCGCTCGCTCATTGCGGGTTTGCGCGACACTGGCGAAGGTGGTCTGGTTGCGGGCTATCGCCAGGGTCAACTGGTTCGGTTGATAGTTGAGCGCAGTGCCAATGAACAGGTAGTTGGGGGCAAACGCTGCAAACTGCCCCTGGATACCTTGGCTGGCACTGAGGATATTGAACTGCTGGCCCAGCAAGCTGCGCGCCTCGGTGGCGGTCAACAGGTTGGGGCTGTTCTCCAGGGACACGCTCACCACACCGCCATTGAGGGTCGCCACCCCGCTGCTCTGCAACTGGTCGCTGCGGCCATCGGCCCCGACTTCGACGGCATACACCGAACCCGGGTTGAACGTGACATCGCCGGTGCGCAGTGTGCCAATCGAATGCCCCGGGGCCACTCGCCCACCGTTGTTGACGGTCAAGGCGCCCACCGTGCCGTTGCCGGCCAGGGTGCCGCCCAGTGTGGTCATCACGCCGTTATCGGCATTGCGCGTGCCTACGGCGCTGCTATCTACCGTCACGGCAGAGGTCAATGCGCCGTCCACCGACAATTTGCCTCCGCGCACCCAAGTACTGCCCGAATAGCTGTTCTGGCCTTCCAGCACCAACTCGCCATCCCCGGACTTGACCAGGCTACCGACGTAGGTGCTGCCGGTGAGCACGTCCTGGCCGCGGGTGAGTGTTGCCTGCTCCCGGGCATGACCAATGTCGTATTCAAACTGATCGTCGGCCGAGGCATTGGCGGGCAGGCCATCGAGCCAGCCTTTTTGCTGCTTGGTGGCGGCCCAGGTCGCCTGTTCGGCAGCGTCTTCTACGCGACGGGCGCGAATGGCCTCATCGGAAATCGGGTTGGCCCAGATATCGCGGGTACCGCTGGGCAACGCCACTGCTACCGCACCGAGGAACTGCCCCGGCCCTTGCATAGCTTTTTGCAGGTTGGGCAAGCCCCAGCCACTGACCACACCTGGTACTTGTGGGACACCCGGCGCGGCATCATGCACCGGTTGCAGGTTGTCATAGGTGCGGCCTCCGGTCAGCTCGCCAACCGGCGTGTCCGGGCCATCCGGCGCCTGCAGGCTGGAGGTGGTCAGCAACACGTCCCGCGCCTGGCTGGGCGTCATATAGGGGAAGCGCTGCATCACCAACGCCAGGGCTCCGGAAACGCTCGGCGCGGCGGCCGAGGTGCCGTTGGCATTCGGGATAATTTCGCCCTCGGGGCCGGCGGACGGGATGCCCGACACGCCCATCACGCACCACCACTTGGAGGTACCGCAACGGTTGTAGACCTGGGCGCTGGTCTCGTCGTAGCCGGTGATGGAGAGGAACTTAGCTTCGATATCCGGCTTGAAAAACGGCAGGTTCGCATTGGTGTCCGGGTTGGCACCGTGGCTGTCGTTGCCCGCAGAGATGATCTGGATGAACGTGTTTTGCCGGGCCGCATCGGCCATGGCGTCCATCCAGGTTTTCTGCCCGGCGTGGGCCTTGTCCCAGAACGGGCGATAGGCGGCGGTCATGTCGCGCAGGTTCTGCGCGGCGCTGTCGCCGACGTTGCCGAAGTGGTTCTCCACGTCATTACGCGAACTCTGCCCCCAGCTCTGGTTGACGATCGCCACGTTCTTCGCCGCCAGGGCGTTGTAGCTGGCCATGAATGCGTTGTAGTCGAGGTCGTTGGAGCCTTGGTAGCGGTCGTTGTCGCTGCCGCCGGTGTTGGCGACAAACAGATTGGCGTCGAAGGCAATGCCGTGCATACCGGTGCCGTCGCGGTTGGCGGCCAGCACCCCGGACATTTCTGTGCCATGCCCGTCGTTGAACGCGGGGTCGTATTCCCCTGGGATGCTGAAATGTTCGCCCTGCTTGAACTCGCCGCTGGGCACTTCAAGGCGGTAGCGCGGGTGGGTGGCGTAGTACTCGCCCGTGGAGGTCACCGCCTGCACCCGGTCCTGGCCCTGAGCGTTCTTGCCCTGGAACTCGGAGTGTTCGGTGAGGATGCCCGAGTCCAGCACGCCAACATTGACCCCCTTGCCAGTGATGCCCAGGGCATAGGCGTAATACGCGTTGGTGCGGTCCAGGCCGGAGTTGACCTGGGCTTCCGGGGTCTTCCAGGTTTGCGCGTTGGCGCTCCAGTCACGGGTTGCCCCAGCCCAGGACTGGCCTGCGTTCAACTGCCCGCTGAGGATGCTGCTAACGCCCGGCTCGACGTAAGTGTAAGGCTTGGCGGCCGGCAGGTTGGCGATAATGGCTTTGGAAAAGTCGAGGATATTGGTGGTGTAACGGCCGCTGTTGCTGAACAGCCGGCTGCGGTAGTAATCCAGGCGCGAGGCATAGTCCAGTGGCCGCCGGGTGTCGCCGAGCATGGCGCCGATGGTCAGGTTTTCGGGTTGTAGCTCGTAGTTTTGCTTGAGGGCCGAATCGAACTTGCCGGACTGGGCAGCGAAATCCTTGGCCGCGAGATCGACGATATCCGCGTAGGCAAACCTGAGGTTTTTGTACACGGCAGTCTCAGGGCCGAATGAGGCGACGGCGGTCCTGAACGCCGACTCCAATACCTGCGGGGTGTAAGGGTTATCGTCTGCCCTGGCCATGGAACCGTGGCCCAGCCATAACGCCAGGCCGAGTGCTATGGGTGTGAGGGGGATGGTCTTGAAACGGGGGGTACGATTGCGTTGCGACACAGTGAAGCCATTACCTGCTACGTCCATTTTCCTTTCCCTTTGGATATGTGCGTCATCAATGAGCGGTGTTTCGGGCTGTTGTAATAGGCAGGGTCACGGTGAAAACCCTGGACAGGTTTTCCAAGCGTTCGTCGAATCAAGGAGGTGGCGTTCCGACGGGGTCAAGCAGTCTTCTTATTGTTTTTACCGCAGAAAAAATGTAACAAAATAATTACAGAAACCACAAGCACCCAGGACGCGTTAACGCAGGCAAATGTCGCACATAACAAAAACCCCGGATTTCGTGAAAAATCCAGGGCTTTTCGCAGCGGGTTCAGCGTAGTTACAGATGGGACTCGGCGTATTCAGCCAGGATCGAACGCGGTACCCCTTGCAGCGCAATGTGCACGCCGTTCGGGAAGTCCTTGAAGCGTTCCGTCAGGTAAGTCAGCCCGGAGCTGGTCGCGGACAGGTAAGGGGTGTCGATCTGCGCCAGGTTGCCCAGGCACACCACTTTGGAACCGGCGCCGGCACGGGTGATGATGGTTTTCATCTGGTGCGGTGTGAGGTTCTGGCATTCATCGATCAGAATCAGGCTCTGCTGGAAGCTGCGACCTCGGATGTAGTTGAGAGATTTGAACTGCAACGGCACTTTGCTGAGGATGTAGTCGACGCTGCCATGGGTGTTTTCGTCATCCATGTGCAAGGCTTCGAGGTTGTCGGTAATCGCCCCCAGCCACGGCTCCATTTTTTCCGCCTCGGTACCGGGCAGAAAGCCGATTTCCTGGTCCAGGCCCTGCACGCTGCGGGTGGCGATGATGCGGCGATAGCGTTTGGTGACCATGGTCTGTTCGATGGCGGCGGCCAGGGCCAGGATGGTTTTGCCCGAACCTGCGGCGCCGGTCAGGTTGACCAGGTGAATGTCCGGATCGAGCAGCGCATACAGCGCCAGGCTCTGGTAGATATCACGCGGTTTCAGGCCCCAGGCTTCCTGGTGCAACAGGGGTTCCTGATGCAGGTCGAG
>Ga0156274_1067_pt1 | contig 8054 bp, 9 predicted proteins | sample RifCSPlowO2_12_FD_107923 | JGI IMG/M metagenome (GOLD analysis project Ga0156274, IMG submission 107923) | Pseudomonadales bacterium RIFCSPLOWO2_12_FULL_59_450
CGTGGGCTCTATAGCGGCGCTGCTGGGTTCAGCGCTGGGATGATTACCAATGTAGCGTTCTGGATCTGCCCGAAATTTCTCTTGGCATTTCTGGCTGCAAAACTGATAAATCTGTCCCTGATAAGACTCGCCAAATTTACTTGGAGGCGTAATCGTCATGCCGCACACCGGGTCACGTAGATCAGCGTCAGGGGGCGAGGCTGCGTGGGTAGGACCGTGATCGTGGTGGCTCGGTTTATTGGGCATAGCTATTTCTCTTCCTTGTTGGCTTGCGCCTGATTGCCATGGTCATGTGCGCCATGTCCATGCCCAAAAAAATGCATCAATGGACAGATCAACAGAATGAGATAGGGCAAGTATGGATAGACGTGGCTGAAATGCTCCCGCACCACGTAGAAGGCGCCGATCACAATGAACATAATCAGCACAACGCCTGTTTTGCGCGTCCAAAATGGGGTGGTGATGCTTCCAGCCGGATGCTGATGGTTATTCATGATCTAGACCCCAGCGTGTGAGCGAATTGCTCTGATGTCTGCCTCAGAGCGTAGCCAACTCTTGAGGAGACGCGGGTTTAGCGGTCAGTTCAGGCTCACTTCAGGTCAAATTGACCGACCATCCCAGACTGGTAATGACCTGGCACGTTGCAGGCAAATTGAAGTCCAGTTGTATTGTTGAAGGTCCAGATCAATTCCTTTGTTGCTCCTGGCTCGATCAGCATGCTGTTCGGGTCGTTGTGTTCCATTCCAACCATCTTCATCCCTCCCATGCTGTGACCCATGCTGCCCGTCATTTTCCCTGACCCGGTGGGTGTAAGCGTTCCATTCTGGAACATGCTCGCCATTTCTTTTTGGTGCGCCGCATGAGCGGCGGCTTGGCCGATATTGAATTCGTGCAGCAGTGCGCCCTTATTACGAAGGACAAAACGAATAGTCTCACCAGGCTTCACATCGATGTTTTTAGGCATGAAGAAAATATCACCCATCTCCACATCTACCGTACGGGTCACCGCAGAAGCGACGCCAGGCTGGCCGATGTCCTCTTTGCCATGACCTACGTCTGCCATGGCCGTCGCACCGAAGAATAAGGTGATCGCCGCAATAACTGGGGTAACGAGCTTAGCTTTCATGATGACCTCAAGAGCAAATGGAAAACACTAGCTATGCTAAACGGATAGAGCTGCCAGCTAACTGACGTGAACACTACATTTCTGTCAGTTTCCAAGAGTAGTACGGCGCGCATATGACGCCGTACCAACCGAGCGGATCAAACAGCCCATCGGAGGTACCCGGTTACTGATGGTTCTCAGAAAGCATCAGTTTGTGTTCGCGCTGCATTTGGTTCAAAACGTCATCAACCATAGCGTCGTGCTTTTCCATCCAGGAAAGATGTTCCTGAGGCGACATTGATGCTTTTGGGTGATCCTGATGGAGTTGGTTCATGATTTCGCCCAGCAGTTTCATATGCTCGGCCATGTGTACATGGCGCTCTCCCTCTGGGGCTTTTTCAGCTTGCACCAAGGTCGCTTCTGCTTTGTCGCGTAGGCTTTCCATACGCTCCGCAATCCGATCTGCGCCACCTTCAGCCAAAGCAGACGCTGAGATGAGTATCGAACCCACAAAGAAAAGGATTTTTAGATGATTCATGAGGAAGCTCCTTTTTGATCTGTTTTCCGGCTCCCCCAAGGTTTCATGCGGAGGCGTCGGTCGAGTACTAGGGAGTACCCATGCTCGAACCCTAGACAGCACTCGCTGACATCTACCTGAAGCCAATATTACTTTTCTGTCAGTTGCTGGTTGGCAGAAGCATTTCCTTGCAGACTCATCATCACAATCATTCGAGAGCCACCCCCATGAGACTTCTGGTTGCGGAAGACGAACCCAAAATAGGCATTTATTTGCAGCAAGGTCTTGCTGAGGCAGGGTTCAATGTTGATCGCTTTACCAATGGTAAGGAGGCGCTTCAACACGCGTTGAGCGAGGCTTATGACCTGCTGATTCTCGATGTGATGATGCCTGGGCTGGACGGATGGGAAGTACTTCAGAAGGTGCGGGCATCCGGAAAAAATGTCCCCGTGCTTTTTCTCACGGCGCGAGACCGCGTCGAGGATCGCGTCAAAGGACTTGAGCTGGGGGCAGACGATTACCTCATAAAACCCTTCGCTTTTTCTGAATTGCTTGCCCGCGTCAGAACGCTGCTGCGAAGAGGGAGTACAGCCCCCTCCCAAACTCATATGAAATTGGCTGATCTTGAGGTTGACCTGCTCAAGCGCAGGGTTGTCCGTGGAGGCAAACGTATAGATCTCACGGCCAAAGAGTTTGCGTTACTCGAATTGCTGCTCCGTCGTCGAGGTGAGGTGCTGCCTAAGTCGCTTATCGCTTCCCAGGTGTGGGACATGAACTTCGACAGCGATACGAACGTCATCGAGGTCGCCGTAAGGCGGCTCAGAGCAAAGATTGATGATGATTTTGAGGTCAAGCTTATCCACACCTCCCGAGGCATGGGCTACATGCTAGATGCGCCGGATTCTGGGACGGGGCTGGAATGAAGCGAATGTCTCTGACTACCCGCATGAGCCTGATGTTCATGCTAGCTGTAACGGCGGTGCTCACCGTCGCTGGACTCAGTTTTAACAGCCTTAGCCGGCATCATTTCAAAATGCTAGATCAGCAGGCGCTAAACGAGAAGCTACACTCGACCCAAAGAATTTTGACGGGATTGAGTAGCATTGACCAGTTCAGTGATGTTAAGCCTGAGTTGGAGGCGCTGCTGGGTGCTCACCGAGATTTGACAGCCCTGATCTTCGATGGTCACGGCAAGACCCTTTTTGCTGATCCAGGTCCAATCGATATTCCTGAAGACTTTCGCACGACCTCAAACAACAACGTTTGGGAGTGGCGTGATGATGAGCAAACGTTCCGGGGAATAACGGCGCAGGCGATTGTGACTGGACAAGAAAAACCGCTGACCGTTATGTTGATCTTTGACGTTACGCAACATATGGCGTTCTTTGAGACGCTTGAACGCTGGTTTTTGATAGGGTTGTTTATAAGCGCGCTGGTCAGTGCGGCGCTGGGCTGGATGGTCGCGAGCAGTGGACTAAGACCTATTCGCCAGGTTACTCAAGTCGCTGCGTCAATGTCTGCTAAATCGCTCAAAGAACGGATTCCTTTAGCGGCCGTGCCTAAAGAGCTTCAGCAGATGGTGCTTTCTTTCAATGCAATGTTATCTAGACTTGACGATGCATTTGTTCGCTTATCAAACTTCTCTGCGGACATTGCTCACGAACTACGAACACCAGTCAGCAATTTGATGACACACACCGAAGTGGTGCTTTCTCGAAAAAGGAATATTGAAGATTACGAAGACAACTTGTATTCGAATCTTGATGACCTGAAGCGTATGGGGCGGATGATCGATGACATGCTTTTTCTAGCGAAATCAGATAATGGTCTGATTACTCATGAAAACAAACCGATAGACTTGGTAGCGCTAGTAGAAAAATTACTCGAGTACTACCGCTTGTTGGCTGATGAGCAAGGCATCGACCTTAAGGTGACAGGGAGGGGCAGCGTCCGAGGTGACGTTCTTATGCTCGACAGGGCTATCTCTAATCTGCTCTCGAATGCCCTCCGGTACACCCCCGCAGGGAAATGTATCAGCGTCGATATAAGGCAGGAAGGGACGTCAATCTCTGTCTCCGTGGAAAACCCTGGAGAACCTATCGCTCCTGAGCACCTTGAAAAACTGTTTGATCGATTTTATCGAGTGGACCCCGCTCGTAGAGAAGGAAACCCAAGTAATGCGGGGCTAGGCTTATCAATCACTCGATCCATTATCGAGTCGCATGGCGGCAAGATATGGTGCACGTCGTCAGATGGAAAAACAGCCTTTCATATACAGCTCCCATGTGCGAGTGCAGAAAATGCCTAATCAACGACACCATATACACCCGAGCAGCTATGTGGTCTTGCGAACGGTTTTCACGGTGTGAACGTCGCAAAACGGAAGCCCGTTTTAACCATTTTTTCAAGAAATTCAGCGTCCCAAAGCAGGTCCAAGCTGACTGAAATGTAATCGAATAGTTTGCGTTCGTGTGGCATCGTGTACTTGCGCTGTGACGTTGGAATTCTTGTGATTATTCCTGTCCAGCCCGCCCTAGAACACGGAATTTGCTAGGTAGCTCGCCAGTGTTTTTAATAAGCGTAAAAGTAATAACTAGATACTCATCAAAAACCTAGAATCAACAGCTTTTGCTGTGAGGAGTCTTGCATGTCATTCCTTAAAACCACCACCGTAGCTGTAGCACTGACAGCGGGTTTGCTTTTGAGTGCAGTTGCTCAAGCACATCCAAAGCTGCTTTCTTCTACTCCAGCAGAAGGGTCGGATGTTGCTGCTCCTGCGAAAATTGAACTGCAATTTTCTGAGAATCTAACGACTCAGTTTTCCGGTGCTAAGCTGATCATGACCGATATGCCTGGCATGCCTAACTCCCCAATGGGCGTTAAAGCAGCCGTTGCAGGCGGTGGAGATCCTAAGACGATGGTTATTACGCCTGCATCGCCATTGACCACAGGTACTTATAAAGTTGAGTGGCGTGCCGTCTCGTCTGACACTCATCCAATCACCGGCAATTTTTCTTTCAAAGTGAAATGATTCATGAGCGACTCAATAAATATAGCTGTTCGCTTTGCTCTATATTTTGATCTGATGCTGTTATTTGGACTGGCAATATTTGGTCTTTATAGCCTGAGGGGAAAAGAGAGAGTATCGGGAGCGGTTTTAAATTTTGAGTCGCTTCTTTACAGTACATCTGTTTTAGGTGTAGCTCTGTCTCTAGCAGCCATGTTGTTGCTTGCGAAAGCTATGAGTGGTGTGTCGGGCTTCATGGAGCTACATCACCATATTTTTCAAATGGTTCTCATGGGGACTGACGTCGGTTTGACCTGGATGGTCCGGATAGTGGCGTTGCTGACGGCTGTTCTCGGCGTTGCTCTGAGCAAGCGCTTTCCGACACTCAGTCTTTGGATTGTCACTGTATGTGGCGCCATTGCGCTAGCGACGCTGGCATGGACAGGGCATGGTGCGATGGACGAAGGGAGCCGTCGTTACTGGCATTTTACTAGCGACATCTTCCATCTCTTGGCCGCAGGCGGTTGGTTGGGTGCGTTGGCAGCATTTGCACTGCTGCTGCGTTTAAAATCGCTGAAAGGTGATCAGGAAGTACGAGTTCTTGCTCGGGTACTGACAGGGTTTGAATCGGCCGGCGCGGTGATTGTAGTGATCATCAGTATAACGGGCGTGGTGAATTATCTATTTATCGTAGGACCGAGCCTCGATGAGGTGATGCTCAGCACTTATGGCCAGTTGCTATTTTTGAAAATCCTGCTATTTGCAGGGATGATCGTATTAGCCACGCTTAACCGTTTTCATCTAAGCCCCTTATTGGAGCGATCAGTTCGCAATGGCGAATACGCTGTCGCGGTGAATGCCTTGCGCCGTAGCATGAAACTTGAGTTTTCAATGGCGGTCATCATTATCTGTCTTGTCGCATGGTTAGGTACTTTAAGCCCTGTCATGGAAATGAGCGCAGCATAGACGTTGGTAACAGCCAATACAGGAGTCTTAAGGGTGAATTGTAAGGGCCATTTGCACCGTCTACACTTTAGCCCATGAAACGCTATGTGCGGTGTTGCCTGATTTTCCTAATTAGCTTGGCGCTTCCCCTTAGCGGGATGGCGGGTGTTCAGGCATCGACTGAACCATGCCCGATGAAAACCATGGGTATAGCGATGATGGATGGTATGGGTCAAGACTGCTGCCACGACATGAAAAGTACCGCTGAGCATGGCAAACCTTGTAAGTCGGGCCAGGAATGCAAAACGGGCGGCATGCTGCAAGTCTCGATCATCAAGCCTCCTATTACCTTGTCCAGTCCAATCGTTCTGCCCTTCTCCAGCCATTTCCCACTCGTACAAACCCCTTCTGGGTTATGGCGACCTCCCCGTACTTGATTCCTGTACCACACTGAGCCTCATTCCGCGTTAGCGGGATGGCATATCTGCGCGCATGTCTTATGAAGCGCGCGGTGGATCATCACAGGATCGTGGCCGGCCTGGCGGCAAGCGTACTGGCATTGCCGAGCCTTGCTGGTGCATTGACACTCGATGAAGCGCTGCGGCTGGCCGAAAACAATGCACCGTCGTTGACCGCACAAGACGCCAAAATTCAAGCAGCCACCAGTGCGGCCATTCCCGCCGGCGAACTACCCGATCCCAAGCTACTGCTGGGCTTGCAGAACTACCCCATTGGTGGTGCCGACAGATGGAGCATCGACCAGGACTTCATGATCATGCAAGTGGTCGGGATCAGACAGGAGATGCCCAACAGCGATAAGCGCAAAGCACGTATCGAGGTCGCGGATGCGGCTGTTGATCGAGCGTCCGCTGAGCGTCGAGTGGCGCGTCTGAACGTCCGACAGTCCACGGCATTGGCCTGGATCAGTAGCTACTCGGTTGAGCGTAAAGATGCGATGTTCCAGGACTTCTACAAAGAAAACCGTCTTCTGACCGATACCGTCAGATCTCAGATTGCGGGTGGCCGCGCCCAACCCGCCGATGCGGTGACACCTAAACAGGAAGCTGCCCAACTGGCGGAGCAGCAGGATGATTTAGTTCGCCAACGTGCACAGGCCCGGGCGGCCCTCAAGCGCTGGATTGGCCCAGCTGCCAATGACAAACCGGCGGGCAGCTTGCCTGATTGGCCCATTGAAACCTCTGGATACTCCCATAAGCTGCAACATCACCCTGAATTGGCGGCGTATGTGCCGATGACCCGTGAAGCACAAGCCAAGATCCGTGAAGCTGAGGCGGAAAAGCAATCTGACTGGAGCTGGGAATTCGACTATCAGCATCGAGGCAAACAATTCGGTGACATGGTTAGCGTCCAGTTTTCATGGGATCTCCCGCTGTTTCCTGACTCTCGGCAAAACCCCAAAATTGCGGCAAAGCACGCCGAACTCAACCAACTTGAAGCTGAGCGGGAAGCTCTGTCGCGCGAGCATACCCAGCAACTGGAGGATGAGTTGGCCGACTACGAGCGACTCAATCGTGCAGTCACCCGTAATCAGGAAAGCTTGTTGCCGCTGGCTAAAGAAAAGGTTGAACTCACCATGGCTAGCTACCGTTCCGGCAAAGGTGATTTGAACTCGGTTGTGGCCGCCCGACGCGAACTCATCGAAGCCCGTCTCAAGCAGATTGACGTTGAAGAGCAACGTGCTCTCACCAGCGCTCGCTTGTATTTCTCTTACGGGGAGCCCGCTCAATGAATTTCAAAGTATGGAAAGGGACTTTAGTTGTCGGCATCTCGATTGCCTTGGGTGTTGCCGGAGGTTACTGGTTAGCCCAACCGCGAATGAGCGAAGTAGCTGGTGTCGAGCCGGATCAGGAAGCCAAAGCCTCTCCCGATCGAAAGGTTCTGTATTGGTATGACCCCATGTACCCACAACAGAAATTCGATAAACCGGGTAAGTCACCCTTCATGGACATGCAGATGATCCCCCAATACGCAGATACCAAGGGGGACAGCGGCGGCATTCGAATTGATCCAAGCCTGACTCAGAACCTTGGTGTGCGACTGGCTAGTGTCAGTCGAGGGGTATTTGCCTCGACACTGAACGTGGTAGGTGTTCTGGCCTTCAACGAACGGGACGTTGCAGTCATTCAGGCCCGTACGGCGGGTTTTGTCGAGCGCGTGTACGCCCATGCACCTGGTGATGTGCTGAAAGTGAATGCAGCCTTGGCAGATATCTTGGTGCCGGATTGGGCAGCTGCTCAAGAGGAATTTCTCGCCCTCAAGCGTAGTGGCGATGCTGACTTGCTGACAGCGGCCCGCCAGCGATTGAGGCTCACCGGAATGCCAACTAAGTTAATTGCTCAAGTTGAGCGCAGTGGCAAAGTTCAACCGAACCTGACGCTGACCAGCCCTATTGGTGGTGTGCTTCAAGAGCTGAGTGTGCGTGAAGGTATGACGGTGGCCGCAGGCGAGACGTTGGCTCG
>Ga0156274_1183_pt1 | contig 7087 bp, 6 predicted proteins | sample RifCSPlowO2_12_FD_107923 | JGI IMG/M metagenome (GOLD analysis project Ga0156274, IMG submission 107923) | Pseudomonadales bacterium RIFCSPLOWO2_12_FULL_59_450
TTGCGCGACACGCGGATCAACCGGGGTGGTCGCTGAGTAATCAAGGTAAATCGGCAATTTCATGGACTTTCTCCTAAATCAGGCTGGCTGGCGTGCCGTTAGCTCTTCGGCTGTCACTCGACGGCGGACGCTTCAATCTTGTCCAGACGCGGCGCCTTGGTGTTGCAACGGCGCTGGTCCTGACGCTGGGCTACTTCTTGCACCTCACGGCGAGTCACAAGATCAGCCAAGCTGATACCACTCAAAAACTCATGGATCTGCAGGCTCAAGTCACACCACAAGTGGTGCGTCAGGCAGGTGTCACCGGCATGGCAGTCACCCAAACCCTGGCATTTGGTGGCATCGACGGATTCGTTGACCGCGTCGATCACCTGGGCCACCTGAATGCCCTGCATGTCGCGGGACAACTGATAGCCACCACCCGGACCGCGAACGCTGGAAACCAGATTGCTACGGCGCAATTTGGCGAACAACTGCTCGAGATAGGACAGGGAAATGCCTTGGCGCTCGGAGATATCGGCCAGGGACACCGGCCCAGTTTGCGCGTGCAAGGCCAAGTCGAGCATGGCGGTCACCGCGTATCGGCCTTTTGTAGTCAGTCTCATGGACAAGTACCAAGGTGTTTCAGAATGGGAGCAAGTATGCGATTCCCGAGTATTTAAGTCAACTATAAGACCTAGTACTTTAGTCAGGAATACCCGTAAAAAGGGCGCGCGAATCATAGCAGGATGGGGTGGGATCGAACAGCGCAACCAGGCCTGCTGCAAGACCACCGAGCCAATGGAGATCAAATGTGGGAGCTGGCTTGCCTGCGATTGCGGTGGGCCAGCAACCTATAAGCAAGCTGATAGACAGCTATCGCAGGCAAGCCAGCTCCCACAAGAGTCCGCATTCAGCCCGCCTTGGTGGTAGCGGCCTCGTCCTTGATCTCAGCAAAATCCTCTTCACGCAGTTCAGGCAGGTCTTTGGCGCAGTACGGGCTGCCCAGCTCCTTCAGCGCCCCGCACATGCCCTCCAGCTTGCCATCCACCGCCTGCAGATGATCAAGCAATTGACCAATAGCACGAGCCACTGGATCGGGCATGTCTTCACTAACGCCATAGGCATCGAAACCAATCTTTTCGGCCATCGCCTTGCGCTTGGCCTCTTGCTCATCACCGTCTTGCGGCTTGACGATGATGCGGCCTGGAATACCCACAACCGTGGCACCCGGCGGCACAGCCTTGGTCACTACCGCGTTGGAGCCAACCTTCGCGCCCGCACCCACGGTAAACGGCCCGAGCACCTTGGCGCCCGCCCCTACTACCACCCCATCGCCCAGCGTTGGGTGGCGCTTACCCTTATTCCAGGTGGTGCCGCCCAGGGTCACGCCTTGATAGAGGGTGACGTCATCGCCGATCTCGGCTGTCTCGCCAATCACGATGCCCATGCCGTGATCGATAAAGAACCGACGGCCCACCTTGGCACCCGGGTGGATCTCGATACCGGTCAACCAACGTCCAAAGTTCGATACCAGCCGCGCCAGCCACTTCCAGCCCATGCCCCACAGGGCGCCGGACAGGCGGTGGATCCAGATCGCGTGCATGCCCGGGTAGCAGGTCAGCACTTCAAAGGCGTTGCGCGCCGCCGGGTCACGGTGGAAAACACTTTGGATATCTTCTCGCAAACGCTCGAACATTTTTAATCCTTCCGCTTAAGAAGCTCACCACGGGCCGCTTTCTGGGTTTCCGTGAGGATGCCACGCAATATGTTCATTTCAGCCCGGCTCACCGAGCTGCGGCCGTACAAACGACGCAGGCGCGCCATCAAGTGCCGTGGCTTTTCAGGGTCGAGGAATTCGATGGCGACCAGGGTTTGCTCCAGGTGCTCATAGAACCGTTCCAGCTCGTCCATGGTGGCCAACTCACCACTTTTGGTCGATGCAACCTCTTCCTTTTCCACCTTGCTCGGCTGGCCGGCAGCGGCCAGCCAGGCCATGCGCACTTCGTAAGTCAGCACCTGCACCGCAGCCCCGAGGTTCAGCGAGCTGAACTCAGGGTCTGATGGGATATGCACGTGGTAATGACATCGCTGCAGCTCTTCGTTGGTCAGGCCGGAGTCCTCACGGCCGAATACCAAGGCGATCTCAGCGCCGCCAGCAGCCTCCTCCACCACTTTAGTGCCGCATTCGCGCGGATCCAGCAGCGGCCAAGGGATACGACGGTCACGGGCGCTGGTGCCGAGCACCAGATTGCAGCCGACCAAGGCGTCCTCCAAGGTGGCGACCACCTGGGCATTTTCAAGCAAGTCATTGGCGCCGGACGCACGGGCATCCGCCTCGTGGTGCGGGAATACCCGCGGTTCGACCAGCACCAGGCGCGTCAGCCCCATGTTTTTCATGGCTCGCGCCACCCCGCCGATGTTGCCGGGATGACTGGTATTGACCAAGACGACACGAATGTTTTGCAGCAAGGGAGGCGCTCGCGGACACAGGAAAGGGGAGCAAATCTTACAGAACCGCCTAAGGTTATGCCATGAAAGCGAACGTCGTCCTTCACCTGAGGAAAGTTTCTGCTAGAATGCTCGGCTTTCTTTAACAACCTTAGGTGACCTATCCATGCAGCCCATGCTGAATATCGCGCTGCGCGCCGCCCGCAGCGCCAGTGAATTGATCTTCCGCTCCATCGAGCGCCTGGATACCATCAAGGTCGAGAAAATCATCGACGCTCTGCGCAAGGCCTACCCTACCCACGGTATCCTCGGTGAAGAAACCGGCCTGCACAAAGGCAGCGGTGAAGGCGAAGACTACCTGTGGATCATCGACCCACTGGATGGCACCACCAACTTCCTGCGCGGCATCCCGCACTTTGCCGTGAGCATCGCTTGCAAATACCGTGGCCGCCTGGAACACGCCGTCGTGCTGGACCCGGTTCGCCAGGAAGAATTCACCGCCAGCCGTGGTCGTGGCGCCCAACTGAACGGTCGTCGCCTGCGTGTCAGCGGCCGCACCAGCCTGGAAGGCGCTCTGCTGGGTACCGGCTTCCCATTCCGTGACGACCAGATGGACAATCTGGAAAACTACCTGGGTATGTTCCGCGCCCTGGTTGGCCAGACCGCCGGCATCCGCCGCGCCGGTGCAGCCAGCCTGGACCTGGCGTATGTAGCCGCCGGTCGCTTTGATGCGTTCTGGGAGTCGGGCCTGTCCGAATGGGACATGGCAGCAGGCGCCCTGCTGATTCAGGAAGCGGGCGGCCTGGTGAGCGACTTCACCGGTGGTCATGACTTCCTGGAGAAAGGCCACGTCGTGGCTGGCAACACCAAATGCTTCAAGGCAGTACTGACGGCGATCCAGCCGCACCTGCCGGCTTCGCTGAAGCGCTAAGCGAGCGAGCACAAAAAAAGCACCCCTCGGGGTGCTTTTTTTATGCCTGGGATTTAGCAAAAAACCAATTCCAACTGACTCAATACAAGCCAATGTGGGAGCTGGCTTGCCTGCGATAACAGCCTGCCAGCCAACTCACGGGTTACTGACCCACCGCCATCGCAGGCAAGCCAGCTCCCACACTTGAACCTTGCAAGGCTTGGGATTACTGCTGGTTCTGACCTAGGATCAGACGACCTTCCTTATCCACCGGGATCTGGCTGCCAGGGTCGCGCTCCATACGCACGGTACCTTCCTTGCCGTCCAGGTTGTAACGCACGTCATAACCGACCACCTTGTCACTGATGTCGTTAACGGTGTTACAGCGAGTTTGCGTAGTGGTGTAGGTATCGCGGTTCTGCATACCTTCCTGAACCTTGTTACCGGCGTAGCCACCACCGACCGCACCGGCCACGGTGGCCAGCTTCTTACCGTTACCGCCACCAATCTGGTTGCCCAGCAGGCCACCCGCAAGGGCGCCCACCACGGTACCGGCGATTTGATGTTGGTCCTGCACCGGACGCTGTCGGGTCACGGTGACGTCCTTGCAGACCTCACGCGGGGTTTTGATCTGGGTTTTCACCGGCTGTACCGCCAGTACTTGCGCATACTCAGGGCCGCTTTTTACCAGGCTGTAGGTGGCAACAGCGCCTCCGGCAGTCACACCGACAGCACCCAATACCGCACCAACCAGCAACGACTTGTTCACATGAACCTCCTGACCATCACAAGCGGACCGAAAGATCCGCGCTATACCCAGCCTTGGAGCAAAAAAAAAGGCGCGAGTTCAATACTCGCGCCTTTCTTGTAACAGCGGATCAACAAACGCCCATCAAGGACGGTCGTCGACCTCCTTGTCGGTAGCGGCAGGAGGGATCAAGTCTTCGCTGTTGAGGTTCAGCCAGATCAGCACCACGTTGGCGATGTAGATCGACGAGTAGGTACCCGCCAGAACGCCGATAAACAGCGCCAGGGAGAAGCCCCACAGGTTATCGCCACCGAAGATCATCAGCGCAGCAATCGCCAGCAAGGTGGAGATCGACGTCGCCATGGTCCGCAGCAGGGTCTGCGTGGTGGAGATATTGATGTTCTCGATCAACGTCGCCTTGCGCAGCACCCGGAAGTTCTCACGAACCCGGTCGAAGACCACGATGGTGTCGTTGAGCGAATAACCAATGATCGCCAGCACAGCTGCCAATACGGTCAGATCGAAGGTGATCTGGAAGTAGGCCAGGATACCCACGGTCACGATCACGTCGTGGATCAGCGACACAATGGCGCCGACACCGAACTTCCACTGAAAGCGGAATGCCAGGTAGATCATGATGCCGACCAGCGCCATCAGCATGCCGAGGCCGCCCTGATCGCGCAGTTCTTCACCCACTTGCGGGCCGACGAACTCGACGCGCTTGACCGACGCCGGGTTATCGCCGCCGACCTTCTGCAAGGCCTCGGCTACCTGATGACCCAGTTGCGGGTCTTCACCAGGCATGCGTACCAGCAGGTCGGTGGTGGCACCAAAGCTCTGCACCACGGCTTCGTGATAGCCGGCCTTGACCAGCTCGCTGCGCACCAGGGTAACGTCGGCCGGCTTCTCATAGGTCAGCTCGATGAGCGTACCGCCGGTGAAGTCCAGGCCGTAGTTCAGGCCCTTATGGAACCAGCTGAACAACGCCAGAACGGTAAGGAGCACGGTGACGCCGAACGCAATATTGCGAACGCCCATGAAGTTGATTGTACGTAACATGGCAGCCCCTTAAATCCACAACTTCTTGAAGTCACGCCCGCCAAAGATCAGGTTGACCATTGCGCGGGTCACCATGATGGCCGTGAACATCGAGGTAAAGATCCCGAGGGACATGGTCACCGCAAAACCTTTCACCGGGCCTGTGCCCATGGCGAAGAGAATCCCGCCGACCAACAGTGTGGTCAGGTTGGAGTCGAGGATCGCGGTAAATGCCCGGCCGAAGCCTTCGTTGATTGCACGCTGCACGGTCATACCGGCGGTGATCTCCTCACGAATCCGCGAGAAGATCAGCACGTTGGCGTCCACCGCCATACCCATGGTGAGTACGATACCGGCGATACCTGGCAGGGTCAGTGTGGCGCCCAGCAACGACATCAACGCCAGCAGCATCACCATGTTGCCCGCCAGGGCGACAGTGGCGATCACACCAAAGAAGCGGTAGATGGCGATGATGAACAGCGACACGAACAACATACCCCACAGCGCCGCATCGACACCTTTGGTGATGTTGTCGGCACCCAGGCTCGGGCCGATGGTACGCTCTTCAGCGAAGTACATCGGTGCAGCCAGGCCACCGGCACGCAGCAGCAACGCCAGCTCGGAAGACTCGCCCTGGCCGTTCAGGCCAGTGATACGGAACTGAGCACCCAGCGGCGACTGGATGGTCGCCAGGCTGATGATCTTCTTCTCTTCCTTGAAGGTCTGCACCGGCACGTCTTTCTCGACGCCATTGACCATTTGCTTGGTGTAGGTGGTCACCGGGCGCTGCTCGATGAAGATCACCGCCATGCTGCGACCAACGTTGCTGCGCGTGGCGCGGCTCATCAGTTCGCCGCCATGGCCATCCAGACGGATGTTCACTTCAGGCGTGCCGTGCTCGCCGAAACCGGCCTTGGCGTCGGTCACCTGGTCACCGGTGATGATCAAACCACGCTCGATCAGCGCTGGAGGGCGGTTGCCTTCGCGGAATTCGAATTCTTCGGAAGTGGCACGCGTAGCGCCTGGGTCTGCCGCGAGACGGAACTCCAGGTTGGCGGTCTTGCCGAGGATACGCTTGGCTTCAGCGGTGTCCTGTACGCCTGGCAGCTCAACCACGATGCGGTTGGCGCCCTGGCGCTGCACGATCGGCTCTGCCACACCCAGCTCGTTGACGCGGTTACGGACCGTGGTCAGGTTCTGCTTGATGGAGTATTCGCGGATTTCAGCGATCTTGGCCGGGCTCATCGCCAGACGCAGTACCGCTTGGCCGTTCAGGTCGGCAGGCACGATGTCGAAGTCATTGAAGTTCTTGCGGATCAGCGCACGGGCCTGTTCGCGGGATGCTTCGTCAGCAAAGCCCAACTGGATGGCGCCATTGAGCTGCGGCAGGCTGCGATAACGCAGCTTCTCTTTGCGCAGGAGGCTCTTCACGTCGCCTTCGTAGACCTTCAGACGTGCGTCCAGGGCCTTGTCCATGTCGACTTCCAGCAGGAAGTGCACACCGCCGGACAAGTCCAGACCCAGCTTCATCGGGTGCGCGCCAATGCTGCGCAGCCATTGTGGCGTGGTCTGGGCCAGGTTGAGCGCGACAACGTAGTCGTCACCCATGGCCTTGCGTACGACATCTTTGGCCGGCAATTGGTCTTCTTGCTTGGTCAGGCGCAACAAGCCGCCTTTGGATCCAGCCGCCAAGGTTGCCGCTTTAACCTGGATACCCGCGTCGGTGAGCGCTTTGCTCGCACGGTCCAGGTCAGCCTGATTGACCTGCAGCGAAGTGCTGGCGCCAGAGATCTGGATCGCCGGGTCATCAGGATAGAGATTGGGAGCGGAATAAATAAAACCGATCGCCAGCACCGCCAGGATCAGTACGTATTTCCACAGAGGGTATTTGTTCAGCATCACGCCGCCCGCTTATAACGCGGGGCGCCTTGCGCGCCCCGTCGATTGGTAAAGGTTGTTAC
>Ga0156274_1032_pt1 | contig 6271 bp, 7 predicted proteins | sample RifCSPlowO2_12_FD_107923 | JGI IMG/M metagenome (GOLD analysis project Ga0156274, IMG submission 107923) | Pseudomonadales bacterium RIFCSPLOWO2_12_FULL_59_450
CGACTTGCCATGGTCAATGTGGGCGATGATGGAGAAATTGCGGATATGACTCAAATCACTCACGGATCAACACTCAAAAAGGCTGCAGGCAGATTGCCCGCTGAAAAATAGCCGGGAATTGTACCTGATGCTCAGGCCAGACGTCATCTTTGCTGACCAATACAAAAAAGCCCCACTTTAATGGGGCTTAAAACTGTAGGAGCGAGCTTGCTCGCGAAAATCGCCAACGATAACGCGCTTATTCTGGATAAACGCGGCGTTTCGCAGACTTTCGCGAGCGCGGCTTCAACCCGCCCGGCGCAGCAGCCAGAACCCAGCCACGGCGCAGATGGCCGTAGGCACCAGCACCGCAAACAGCGGCGAGAAGCCGAATACCAGGCTCGACGGCCCAAGCAAATCCTGGGCGATGCGGAAGGTGAAGCCCACCAGCACGCCGGTAAATACCCGTTGGCCCAGGGTCACGGAGCGTAATGGCCCGAAAATGAAGGAAATCGCCATCAACACCAAGGCGGCGGTAACCACCGGCTGCAAGACTTTCACCCAGAACGCCAGCCAGTAGCGGCCATTGTTCAAACCCTGCTCCTTGAGGTAGTGGATATAGCTCCACAAACCGGAGATCGGCAGGGCTTCCGGCACCATGACCACGGTATTGAGCAATTCCGGCTTGAGGGCGATATCCCACTGTTCGGTCGGCACGTTGACCACTTCGGTGCTGGACTGGGTGCCCTGGCCCACGTTACGGAAGTGCGTGGTGGTGACGTCGCTCAGTTGCCATTGCTCGCCACTGTACTGCGCGCGCTTGGCGAAGCTGGACGACAGCATGTGCCGTTCTTTGTCGAAGGTGTAGCGGGTCACCCCGATCAACAGGCCACCCGGCTGCACGGCATTGATGTGGATGAACTCGTCACCTTGGCGGTGCCACAGGCCATGCTTGGCGCTTTGCGCATCGCCCGAACCCTGGGCCAGGGCGCGATTGGCCTGGGCGGTGGCTTCGGCCGGTGGCGCGACGTACTCACCGATCAGCACGCTGCACGCCATCAGCAGCAGCATCGGCTTCATCACCGCCCAGACGATACGGCCGATAGACACCCCGGCGGCGCGCATGATGGTCAGCTCGCTGTTGCTGGCCAGGGTACCCAGGCCGATCAGGCAACCAATCAGCGCGGCCATTGGCATCATGTCGTAGAGACGACGCGGCGCGGTCAGTGCGACGTAGCTCAGCACGTCCGTGACTGTGTAAGTGTCAGTAACGTTGCCCACTTCATCAATGAAGGCGAACAACAAGGCCAGGCCGAGGATGATGCCCAGTACCGCGAGGATGGCGATCAGTACGCTAATGCCGATGTAGCGATCAAGCTTAGCCACGGGCCAACTCCTTCAGGCCACGACGGCTCTTCATTTTCAAACGGATAGGTTCCCAGTAGAGCAGCCCCAGGCCGATCATCAGGAAAACCCCGTGCACCCACCACAGGCCCAGCGCTGGCGGCAACTTGCCCTTTTCCAGGGAACCACGGGCAGAAATCAGGATGGTCAGGTAGGCCATGTACAGCAGGATCGCCGGCAGCAACTTGAGGAAACGCCCTTGGCGCGGGTTGACGCGCGACAGCGGCACGGCCATCAAGGTCACGATAAACACCAACAGCGGCAGGGACAGGCGCCATTGCAACTCGGCGATGGAGCGCAACTCCGGGCTGCCGAACAGCGATGAGGTGGGCAGTGCGTCGCGGTCGGTGACCTCGTCACTGATCTCGGCCTTGGGCAGCATGACGCCGTAGGTGTCGTACTTGATCGCCCGATAATCCGCCAGGCCAGGGCTGCCGTCGTAGCGGTAGCCGTTTTCCAGGATCAGGTAGCGGTTGCCATCGGGGCGGATTTCCTGGCGACCGCTGTCGGCCACCAGGATGGTAATGCCACGGTCTTTCTGGTTCTGGCCGAGGTTCTTCTGGGAAATGAACACGCCGCCGAGGTTGGAACGGTCGTCGGTCATGGTTTCGGTGTAGGTCACCCGCGAGCCGTCGCTGAGCGCCTGGAAGCGACCGGGCTCGAGGGTGTCGAACTCCGTCATCGCATCCTGCTTGTTCAGCAGCAATTGGAATTGCATGGCCCCCTGGGGCGCCAGGCTCATGCTCAACCAGGCCACCACCAGGGCAACACCGGCGGCAGGCACCATGGTCATGGCCAGCAGGCGCTGCTGGCTCATGCCGGTGGCCGACAGCACGGTCATCTCGCTTTCCAGGTACAGCCGGCCATAGGCCAGCAATATGCCGAGAAACAGGCCAAGCGGCAGGATCAACTGCAGCATGCCGGGCATCCGGTAGCCCATGATCAGGAACAGTGAGCCCGGATCCAGGGCGCCGGCGGCGGCTTGGGCCAGGAACTTGACGAAACGACCACTCATGATGATGACCAGCAACACCGCACTCACGGCACTCAGGGTCAACAGGACTTCGCGGGACAGATAACGGAAGACAATCAAACCAGACACTCCAGGGTTGTCAGGCTAAGGCGGCCAAACAAGCAAGCATACCGAGTCGACCCGTTTACCACGGGCCGGCTAAAAAGATGGCGCATTATCCTGTGATTGACCGCGCCTGTCACGGAGCTTACTCATGCGCACGCACAAAGCGTGCGCCAAGGGTTGTCAGGCTCCGCTGGCGAGGTTCAAACTGCGGCCTTTGTCGCTGGCGGTTTACAACGCTGCCGAGCTTTAAAGCCGGAGTACAAGCTCCCGGCTCACAGACCTTGATAAGGGACCCGAAAATGGAATTGGTTGTAAAAAGCGTTAGCCCCGAAACGTTGAAAACCGCCACCCTCGTGGTCGCTGTCGGCGAAGGCCGCACACTCGGCGTCGCCGCCAAGCAACTGGACGAACTGAGCGGCGGCGCTATCAGCGCAGTGCTCAAGCGCGGTGACCTGGCCGGCAAGGTCGGCCAGAGCCTGCTGCTGCAGAGCCTGCCCAACCTTAAAGCCGAGCGCGTTTTGCTGGTGGGCGTGGGCAAGGATGCCGAACTGGGCGACCGTCCGTTTCGCAAGATCGTCAGCGGTCTCCTCACCACCCTCAAGGGCCTGGGCGGCAGCGATGCGGTGCTGGCACTCGATGAAATCGTGGTCAAGGGCCGCGACAGCTACGGCAAGACCCGACTGCTGGCTGAGTCGCTGGTGGACGGCGGCTATATTTTCGACCAGTTCAAGAGCCAGAAAGCCGAACCCCGCGCCCTGAAGAAAATCACCCTGCTGACCATCAAGGCTGCCCAGGCTGAAGTCCAGCGCGCCGTCACCCACGCCCAGGCCATCGCCAACGGCATGTCGTTCACTCGCGACCTGGGCAACCTGCCGCCGAACATCTGCCACCCGACGTTCCTGGGCGAACAGGCCAAGGCATTGGGCAAAGAGTTCAAGGGCCTGAAGGTTGAAGTGCTGGACGAGAAGAAGATCAAGGACCTGGGCATGGGCTCGTTCTATGCCGTGGGCCAGGGCAGCGACCAGCCGCCACGCCTGATCGTGATGCAATACAACGGCGGCAAGAAGTCCGAGAAGCCTTACGCCCTGGTAGGTAAAGGCATCACCTTCGATACCGGCGGCATCAGCCTCAAGCCGGGCGCCGGCATGGACGAGATGAAGTACGACATGGGCGGCGCCGCCAGCGTGTTCGGCACCCTGCGTGCCGTGCTGGAACTCAAGCTGCCGATCAACCTGGTGTGCATCCTGGCCTGCGCCGAGAACATGCCGAGCGGCGGCGCGGCTCGCCCGGGCGATATCGTCACCACCATGAGCGGCCAGACCGTAGAGATCCTCAACACCGACGCCGAAGGCCGTCTGGTGCTGTGCGACGCCCTGACCTACGCCGAGCGCTTCAAGCCCCAGGCCGTGATCGACATCGCTACCTTGACCGGTGCCTGCGTAGTTGCCCTGGGCGCCCACACTTCGGGCCTGCTGGGCAACAACGACGAACTGATCGAGCAACTGCTCAGCGCCGGCAAGGCCGCCGACGACCGCGCCTGGCAACTGCCGCTGTTCGATGAGTACCAGGAACAGCTCGACAGCCCGTTCGCCGATATCGCCAACATCGGTGGCCCGAAAGCCGGCACCATCACGGCGGCCTGCTTCCTGTCGCGCTTTGCCAAGAACTTCAACTGGGCTCACCTGGACATCGCCGGCACGGCCTGGACCAGCGGCGGCAAGGACAAGGGCGCCACTGGCCGTCCGGTGCCCCTGTTGACCCAATACCTGCTGGATCGCGCCAAGGCTTAAGCGGCCCCTGCGCCCCTCTGTAGGAGCGAGCTTGCTCCTACAGAGGGGCCATCAGGCCAACCCCAGGATTTTCAATGCCCCAAGTCGACTTCTATATATTGCCCAGCGCCGATCCCCTCGCGCGCCTGGACTTTGCCTGCAAACTCACCGAAAAAGCCTGGCGTATGGGCCATCGCATCTACCTGCACTGCAGCGATGCCGCCCAACGTGACGAACTTGATGCCCGTCTGTGGCGCTTCAAGGGCGAAAGCTTCGTGCCCCACGGCCACGCCGAATCCGAACCTGAAAGCCTGGTTGTGCTGGGCTTGGGAGACAACTGCGGCGATCACCATGACTTGCTGGTCAACCTCGACCTGAAAGTACCGGCCTTTGCCCAAGCGTTCGCCCGTGTGGCGGAAGTGGTGGTGGAAGACCCGGCTATTCGTCAGGCCGCGCGGGAGAGTTTCCGTTTCTACCGCGAACAGGGCTATCCTCTGCAAGATCACCGGCTACAACGACTTTGAGTACATGATGGACACTCCAAACCCGCTGAAAAAAGACGACCACCTGCTGGATGACCTGGAGTCGATCCGTCAGTTGCTGGGTGATGACAACCTGCAACCGCCGCTGCTGACCGAGACGGCCGATGGCGAGGTACAGATCCCGCTGCTGTTCGACATGGTCGGCGGCAAGCCTGCCGCGCCGGCACCTGTGGTTGCTGAACCCGCCCCAGCCGCCGAAAAAGCCCCCGATGCCCTGCTGCTGCACCTGGACAACGAACTGCGCGCCGCCGCGCAATTGATCATGCAGGATGTGATCGACGACTTTGCGCCGCATATCGAAGCCGAGATCAAGCGTCGGATGGATGCGCGGATGGAGCGGTTGCTCAGCCAATACCAGAACTGAAAGTCCCCCCCATCCTTGTGGGAGCTGGCTTGCCTGCGATGGCGGCGCATCAGTCGCCGAAGATGCTGACTGAAACACCGCCATCGCAGGCAAGCCAGCTCCCACATTAATTCTGCATCGGTCTTAACCGTCTTCGCCTCGCCCTCGCCCCTATCCCCCGTTATACTTGCCGGCTTTCCTGAATAAATGCCAACTAGGGTCCCGCCGCGCATGGATAAGACCTACCAGCCCCACGCTATCGAAACTTCCTGGTACAACACCTGGGAGTCCGAGAACTATTTCGCCCCACAAGGTGCGGGCGACTCGTACACCATCATGATTCCGCCACCGAACGTCACTGGCAGCCTGCACATGGGCCATGGCTTCAACAATGCGATCATGGATGCGTTGATCCGCTTCCGCCGCATGCAGGGTCGCGACACCCTGTGGCAACCGGGCACCGACCACGCCGGCATCGCCACCCAGATGCTGGTGGAACGCCAACTGGAAGCCACCGGCCAGAACCGTCACGACCTGGGTCGCGAGAAATTCCTGGAGAAAGTCTGGGAATGGAAAGACCAGTCCGGCGGCAATATCAGCCGTCAGATCCGTCGCCTGGGTTCGTCCGTAGACTGGAGCCGCGAGCGCTTCACCATGGACGACGGCCTGTCCGAAGCCGTAAAGGAAGCCTTCGTGCGCCTGCACGAAGACGGCCTGATCTACCGCGGCAAGCGCCTGGTCAACTGGGACACCAAGTTGCACACGGCGATTTCCGACCTTGAAGTGGAAAACCACGACGAGAAAGGCTTCCTGTGGAACCTCAAGTACCCGCTGGCCGACGGCGCCAAGACCGCTGAAGGCAATGATTACCTGATCGTCGCCACTACCCGTCCGGAAACCATGCTCGGCGATGCCGCCGTCGCTGTTAACCCGAACGACGAGCGCTACCAGGCGCTGATCGGCAAGTTTGTCGAACTGCCGCTGGTTGGCCGCCGCATCCCGATCATCGCGGATGACTATTGCGACCCTGAGTTCGGCACCGGCTGCGTGAAAATCACCCCGGCCCACGATTTCAACGACTACGAAGTCGGCAAGCGCCACAACCTGCCGCTGCTGAACATCTTCGACAAAAATGCCGCCGTATTGCCGGCCTGCC
>Ga0156274_1182_pt1 | contig 5021 bp, 2 predicted proteins | sample RifCSPlowO2_12_FD_107923 | JGI IMG/M metagenome (GOLD analysis project Ga0156274, IMG submission 107923) | Pseudomonadales bacterium RIFCSPLOWO2_12_FULL_59_450
CCGAGGCTGTCCCGAAGATGTTGATCCTGCGCGGCGCTCCTGCCCTTTCTGCCTTTCGCCACAGCAAACTCCTTGAGCAACTGAGCCAGAAGGTTCCAGCTGTTACAGGCCTGTACGCTGAATTTGCTCACTTCGCCGACGTAACCGGCGTCTTGACCGCCGACGAACAGCAAGTGCTGGCACGCCTTCTGAAGTACGGCCCAAGCGTTCCCGTTCAAGAGCCGACTGGCCGCTTGTTCCTGGTTCTGCCACGGTTCGGCACCATCTCGCCCTGGTCGAGCAAGGCCAGCGACATCGCCCGCAACTGCGGCCTGGACAAAATCCAGCGCCTGGAGCGTGGGATCGCCTTCTACGTCGCCGGGCAGTTCAGCGACGCCGAGGCCGAGCTGATCGCCAGCAGCCTGCACGACCGCATGACCCAGATCATCGTCAGCCAGCTGGAACAGGCTGCCGGCCTGTTCAGCCATGCCGAACCCAAGCCGCTCACCGCGATTGACGTGCTCGGCGGTGGCCGCGCCGCCCTCGAGAAGGCCAACACCGAACTGGGCCTGGCCCTGGCCGAAGACGAGATCGACTATCTGGTCAACGCCTTCACCGGCTTGAAGCGCAACCCCCACGACATCGAACTGATGATGTTCGCCCAGGCCAACTCCGAGCACTGCCGTCACAAGATCTTCAACGCCAGTTGGGACATCGACGGCCAAAGCCAGGAAAAAAGCCTGTTCGGCATGATCAAGAACACCTACGTGATGCACAGCGAAGGCGTTCTGTCGGCTTATAAGGACAACGCCTCGGTCATCGTCGGCTCCGTCGCCGGTCGCTTCTTCCCGGACCCGGAAACCCGCCAATACGGCGCGGTGCAGGAGCCGGTGCACATCCTGATGAAGGTTGAAACCCACAACCACCCGACCGCGATTGCCCCGTTCCCGGGCGCAGCCACCGGTTCAGGTGGCGAAATCCGTGACGAAGGCGCCACCGGCCGTGGTGCCAAGCCCAAGGCGGGCCTCACCGGTTTCACCGTGTCCAACCTGCAGATCCCGGGCTTTGAACAGCCGTGGGAAGTGCCGTATGGCAAGCCTGAGCGCATCGTCACGGCGCTGGACATCATGATCGAAGGCCCGCTGGGCGGCGCCGCGTTCAACAACGAATTCGGGCGACCAGCGCTCACCGGCTACTTCCGGACCTTCGAGCAGTCCATCACCACCCCGCGTGGCGATGAAGTGCGCGGCTACCACAAGCCGATCATGTTGGCCGGCGGCATGGGCAACATCCGTGAAGAACACGTCAAGAAAGGCGAGATTCTGGTCGGCTCCAAGCTGATCGTGCTCGGCGGCCCGGCGATGCTGATCGGCCTGGGCGGCGGTGCGGCCTCTTCCATGGCCACCGGCACCAGCTCGGCAGATCTGGACTTTGCTTCCGTACAGCGCGAAAACCCTGAGATGGAACGCCGTTGCCAGGAAGTCATCGACCGTTGCTGGCAGTTGGGTGACAAGAACCCGATCAGCTTCATCCACGACGTCGGCGCTGGCGGTTTGTCCAACGCCTTCCCGGAACTGGTCAACGATGGCGACCGTGGTGGCCGTTTCGAGCTGCGCAACATTCCAAACGACGAGCCGGGCATGGCCCCGCACGAAATCTGGAGTAACGAATCCCAGGAACGCTACGTACTGGCCGTCGGTCCTGAAGACTTCGCACGCTTCCAGGCCATCTGCGAACGCGAGCGTTGCCCGTTTGCCGTGGTCGGCGAAGCCACTGCCGAGCCGCAACTGACCGTCACCGACAGCCACTTCGGCAACAGCCCCGTGGACATGCCGTTGGAAGTGCTGCTGGGCAAGGCCCCGCGCATGCACCGTTCGGCCAACCGTGAAGCTGAACTGGGCGATGATTTCGACCCAAGCACGCTGGACCTGGCCAACAGCATCGAACGCGTGCTGCACCATCCGGCCGTGGCGAGCAAAAGCTTCCTGATCACCATCGGCGACCGCACCATCACCGGCCTGGTTGCCCGTGACCAAATGGTCGGCCCATGGCAGGTGCCGGTGGCCGACGTTGCCGTCACCGCCACCAGCTTCGACGTGTACACCGGTGAAGCCATGGCCATGGGCGAGCGCACGCCGCTGGCCCTGCTGGACGCTCCGGCGTCGGGCCGCATGGCCATTGGTGAAACCCTCACCAACATCGCTGCCTCGCGTATCGGCAAGCTGTCCGACATCAAACTGTCGGCCAACTGGATGTCCGCTGCCGGCCACCCGGGTGAAGATGCGCGCCTGTACGACACGGTTAAAGCCGTCGGCATGGAGCTGTGCCCGGAACTGGGTATCACCATTCCGGTGGGCAAGGACTCCATGTCCATGGCCACCCGTTGGAACGAAGACGGCACCGACAAGAGCGTCACGTCGCCGCTGTCGTTGATCGTTACCGGTTTCGCGCCGGTCACCGACATCCGCCAGACCCTGACCCCGCAACTGCGCATGGACAAGGGCACCACCGACCTGATCCTGATCGACCTGGGCCGTGGCCAGAACCGCATGGGCGCCTCGATCCTGGCGCAAACCCACGGCAAGCTCGGCAAGCAGGCCCCGGACGTCGACGACGCCGAAGACCTCAAGGCCTTCTTCGCCGTGATCCAGGGCCTGAACGCCGACGGCCACCTGTTGGCTTACCACGACCGTTCCGACGGTGGTTTGCTGACCAGCGTTGTCGAAATGGCCTTCGCCGGTCACTGCGGCTTGAACATCGTGCTCGACAGCGTTGCCGAGGATGCTGCCGAAATCAACGGCATCCTGTTCAACGAAGAGTTGGGTGCGGTGATCCAGGTGCGCCAGGACGCTACCCCAGACGTGCTCGCGCAGTTCAGCGCCGCTGGCCTGGCCGAGTGCGTGGCGGTGATTGGCCAGCCGATCAACAACGGCGAAGTCAATATCTCCTTCAACGGCGACACGGTCTTTACCGGTCAGCGTCGTTTGCTGCAACGCCAGTGGGCCGAGACCAGCTATCAGATCCAGCGTCTGCGCGACAACGCCGACTGCGCCGAGCAGGAATTCGACGTGATCCTGGAAGAAGACAACCCGGGCCTGAGCACCATGCTCAGCTTCGACGTCAACCAGGACATCGCCGCGCCTTACATCAAGAAGGGCATTCGCCCACAGGTTGCCGTACTGCGTGAGCAAGGCGTCAACGGTCAGGTGGAAATGGCGGCGGCGTTCGACCGCGCCGGCTTCAATGCGATCGACGTGCACATGAGCGATATCCTCGCCGGTCGCGTTGACCTCAATGAGTTCAAAGGCCTGGTGGCCTGCGGTGGTTTCTCCTACGGCGACGTGCTGGGTGCCGGTGAAGGCTGGGCCAAGTCGGCCCTGTTCAACAGCCGTGCCCGCGATGCGTTCCAGGGCTTCTTCGAACGCAACGACAGCTTCACCCTGGGTGTGTGCAACGGTTGCCAGATGATGTCCAACCTCAGCGAACTGATCCCGGGCAGCGAGTTCTGGCCGCACTTTGTGCGTAACCGTTCCGAGCAGTTCGAAGCCCGTGTCGCCATGGTGCAGGTGCAGGAGTCCAACTCGATCTTCCTGCAGGGCATGGCCGGTTCGCGTATGCCAATCGCCATCGCCCACGGTGAAGGCCACGCCGAATTCAGCAGCGAAGAAGCGCTGCTTGAAGCCGACCTGTCCGGCACCGTGGCCCTGCGTTTCGTCGACAACCACGGCAAGGTCACCGAGAGCTACCCGGCCAACCCGAACGGCTCGCCGCGCGGGATCACCGGCCTTACCAGCCGCGACGGCCGCGTGACCATCATGATGCCGCACCCGGAGCGCGTGTTCCGCGCCGTGCAAAACTCGTGGCGCCCGGAAGAGTGGAACGAAGACGGCGCCTGGATGCGCATGTTCCGCAACGCTCGCGTGTGGGTGAACTAAGGCCGTGTACAAGCTCGCCTTCTTCGTACCCGACAGCCATGTGGAGACGGTAAAAACCGCCGTCTTCGCAGCCGGCGGCGGGCGCATCGGCGACTACGACAGCTGCGCCTGGCAAGTGCTGGGCCAGGGCCAATTCCGCGCGTTGGACGGCAGCCAGCCGTTTATCGGGCAGGTCGGCCAGGTTGAAGTGGTTGAAGAGTGGAAGGTTGAGCTGGTGGTGGCGGATGAGTTGATTGCGGCTGTCGTGGCTGCTTTGAAACTCAGTCACCCGTATGAGACACCGGCGTATGAGGTGTGGCAGTTGGCGGATTTTTGATCGGCTGGCTGCATAAACAAGAAACCCGCTGGGCCAGTTTGGTCAGCGGGTTTTTTGTTGGCTGTGAAGGCCTCATCGCGGGCAAGCCCGGCTCCCACAGTTTGATCGTGTTGTCCTGTCATGCATCAACCCACTGTGGGAGCTGGCTTGCCTGCGATGGCGCCGGTGTAGGCGCCTCAGAACTTTCCGACAAGCCTTTCAGGTTGTCCCTCGGAACGGGTACCACTAACCTTCGTCAGTCGCTGCCAATTCAGCGACCGGGACTGCAAGCCCGCCGAAACCTCACCAGTTAGTCACAAGCGCCTTTATAATTGCGGCGCTTTTTCATGGTCGCCATTTATGGCGGCTGTGTGCGGGAGACCTTCGGGTCTACCGAGACTTGCTGGTGATTCTCGGTCTTGCAGGCCCGCACACAGCTGCCACCCATCATCTGCAAGTGATGCTGGTAGTTCTTACTTCACACCAGAGGTTTACCATGATCAAAGACAGCCCAAATCCCCTATCTGATTCCCAGCCCACCGACCAAATCTTCACCATCCTAACCAACCTGAACAGCGAAACCCTGCTCGCCAACGCCTCCCAAGACCTGGCATCCGTGGCACTGGCGGGTCAACTGGCTTTTGATGTCGACGGCCCCCTGCGTGATGCAGTGCTGGGGATTCATCGGATGGTGGAAGGGATCCAGTTGATGGTGGATCGGGTGCTGGATCTTCACGAAGTGTCAGCAGCCACGGCTAACTGATCGTTCCCACGCTCCGCGTGGGAATGCATCCTGTGACGCTCAGCGTCAC
>Ga0156274_1163_pt1 | contig 3869 bp, 3 predicted proteins | sample RifCSPlowO2_12_FD_107923 | JGI IMG/M metagenome (GOLD analysis project Ga0156274, IMG submission 107923) | Pseudomonadales bacterium RIFCSPLOWO2_12_FULL_59_450
TGTTGTTGTTCAGGTTCTGGAAGGCGAAAACGCTATCGCTCTGAACCGTGAGCTGATGGGCGCTACCAACCCTAAAGAAGCTGCTGCCGGCACCATCCGTGCTGACTTCGCTGAATCCATCGACGCCAACGCTGTTCACGGCTCGGACTCCGAAGCTGCCGCGGCTCGCGAAATCTCGTACTTTTTCGCTGCTACTGAAGTAACCGCTCGCTAAGCATCGGCTTAAAGAGTGAGGGTGAATCCATGACTACATCGACTGTTAAAACCAACCTGCTGGGTCTGACTCAGCCGGAAATGGAGAAATTCTTCGACTCAATCGGGGAGAAGCGTTTCCGTGCCGGTCAGGTAATGAAGTGGATTCACCACTTTGGCGTCGACGATTTCGACGCCATGACGAACGTCAGCAAGGCCCTGCGCGACAAGCTCAAGGCCATTGCCGAGGTGCGTGGTCCCGAAGTGGTCAGCGAGGACATTTCCAGCGACGGTACCCGTAAATGGGTGGTGCGCGTGGCGTCCGGTAGCTGTGTCGAGACCGTGTACATTCCCCAGGGCAAGCGCGGCACATTGTGCGTTTCGTCCCAGGCAGGCTGTGCCCTGGACTGCAGTTTCTGCTCCACCGGCAAGCAAGGCTTCAATAGCAACCTCACCGCCGCCGAAGTCATCGGCCAAGTGTGGATTGCCAACAAATCCTTTGGCAGCGTCCCGGCGACCGTCGACCGTGCCATCACCAACGTGGTGATGATGGGCATGGGTGAGCCGCTGCTGAATTTCGACAACGTGATTGCGGCCATGCATTTGATGATGGACGACCTGGGCTACGGCATCTCCAAGCGCCGTGTGACCCTGTCGACCTCCGGCGTGGTACCGATGATCGATGAGCTGGCCAAGCACATCGACGTCTCCCTCGCGTTGTCGCTGCACGCACCTAATGACGCATTGCGTAACCAATTGGTGCCGATCAACAAGAAGTATCCGCTTAAGATGCTGCTCGAATCGTGCCAGCGTTATATGGCGACCCTGGGTGAGAAGCGTGTGCTGACCATTGAGTACACCATGCTCAAGGACGTCAACGACAAGCTGGAGCACGCGGTCGAGATGATCGAATTGCTCAAGGACACCCCGTGCAAGATCAACTTGATCCCGTTCAACCCGTTTCCTCATTCTGGTTACGAGCGGCCGAGCAACAACGCCATCCGTCGTTTCCAGGATCAACTGCACCAGGCCGGCTATAACGTCACTGTGCGAACCACTCGTGGTGAAGACATCGATGCCGCCTGTGGCCAATTGGTAGGGCAGGTGATGGACCGCACCCGCCGCAGTGAGCGTTACATCGCCGTGCGCGAACTTAACGCCGCTGAAGATTTGCCGCAAATCGCTGTGAATCGAATCTGAGAGGATCTCTATGCCCTTGCGCCTTGCGCTGCTTTTACTGTTTACCGGCCTCGTGGCCGGTTGCGTTTCATCGGGCCATGACAGCCCGTTGCGCACTGATAAAGGCCGTGATGAGGCGCGGGTTGCCTATGTGCAACTGGGTTTGGGGTACCTGCGCCAAGGCATGAGCGAGCAGGCCAAGGTGCCGTTGAAAAAGGCCCTTGAGCTGGACGCTGATGATGCCGATGCCAACGCCGCGCTGGCCCTGGTGTTTCAGGCTCAGGCTGAGCCCGAGCTGGCCGACCGCTATTTTCACAAGGCCCTGGCCTCCCGCCCTGCCGATCCGCGGCTGCTGAATAACTACGGCAGTTTCTTGTTCGAGCAGAAACGGTATGACCTGGCGTCACGTTATTTCCAGCAAGCCGCCACCGATACTCTCTACCCGCAGCGTTCGCGGGTGTTCGAGAACCTTGGTGTGACCTCGATGCGCCTCGGCCAGCGCGACAGCGCCCGCCAGCAACTGGAAAAAGCCCTGCACCTGAACAGTCGCCAGCCACGGGCATTACTCGAAATGGCTGAGTTGTCTTACGAAGACAGGCATTATGTGCCGGCACGTGACTATTACGAGCGTTTTAGCCTGCTCAGCGGGCAAAATGCACGTAGTCTATTGCTCGGTGTGCGCCTGGCGACGGTTCATGAAGAACACGACACGGCCGCACGTTTTGGCCAGCAACTCGAACGACTCTATCCCGGTACGCCGGAATATCAGCAATACCTGTCGGAGCAATGATGAAAGCCGCGCACCCGGAAGATGTAGCAGCTAATCGCGTCAACCCAGGCGAAACCTTGCGCCAGGCCCGCGAAAGCAATGGTTGGTCGCTGGCGGAAGTGGCCCTCAAGCTCAATTTGACCAGCACCTCCCTGGCCAACCTGGAAGCCGGCGCGTTCGATAAGCTGCCTGGGCATACCTTTGCCCGCGGCTATATCCGCGCCTACGCCAAATTGTTGGGTATCGACCAGGCCGTACTGGTGCAGGAATTCGACCAGTTCACCGGTACCGATGCACAGGGCAGTAATGTCCATGGCCTTGGGCGCATCGAAGAGCCAACGCGGGTTTCCCACACGATTTTGCGGATTGTCAGCCTGTTGTTGCTGGTTGCCGTGGTCGGCGGCGGTTTCGTCTGGTGGCAAGACCAAGCCTCCCTGCGCAGCAAAGACCTGACCAGCAACGCCATGGAGCACGTCGAAGTCGAAAGCGCCGATGGCACCACCCAGATTCATCCGCTGGACGAGCCGGAAGACCAGGCCGTGGTAGAAGGGCAAGCCGCGCCGCAAGCGCCGGCCACTGCCGAACAGCCCACGCCAGATGCTGGCGTGGACCCTGCTGCGGTACCGGCTCCGGCTGTTCCGACCGCTCCCGCAGCACCCGTGGCACAGGCTCCGGCGGTTCCTGCACCTGCGCCCCCTGCGCCAGCCGCACCCGCAGCGCCGGCGATGTCGCCTCCCACCACTCCGGCGTTGATCGCCGGCGACGGGCGCGTACAAATTACCTTCATCGCTGACTGCTGGACGCAAGTTACCGATGGCAACGGCAAAGTGCTGTTCAGCGGTTTGAAGCGTAAGGGCGATACGCTTGACCAGGGCGGCAAGCCTCCTTTGACGCTGCGTCTGGGCTTCGCCCGTGGCGCGCAAGTGGCCTACAACGGCCAGCCTGTAGACGTGGCGCCGTTCACCAGTGGCGAGACCGCTCGCCTCAAGTTGGGACAATAGTCATGCACGGCGAATCTCCAATCAAACGTCGCGTATCGCGCAAGATCTGGGTCGGCTCGGTGCCGGTGGGTGGCGATGCCCCTATCGCAGTGCAGAGCATGACCAACAGCGACACCAACGATGTAGCGGCCACCGTGGCCCAGATCAACCGTCTGGAAGCGGCCGGTGTGGACATCGTGCGAGTTTCCGTACCAGACATGGACGCAGCCGAGGCCTTTGGTCGTATCAAGCAGTTGGTCAAGGTACCGCTGGTTGCCGACATTCACTTCGACTACAAGATCGCGTTGCGCGTGGCCGAACTGGGTGTGGACTGTCTGCGTATCAACCCCGGCAACATCGGGCGTGAAGACCGCGTGCGTGCTGTGGTGGACGCTGCCCGTGATCGCGGTATTCCGATCCGCATCGGCGTCAACGCCGGCTCCCTGGAAAAAGACCTGCAAAAGAAATACGGCGAGCCCACTCCGGCAGCGCTGGTCGAGTCGGCCCTGCGCCACGTTGAACACCTTGAACGTCTGAATTTCCAGGACTTCAAGGTCAGCGTAAAAGCTTCCGACGTGTTTATGGCGGTAGAAGCCTATCGCCTGCTGGCCAAGGAAATCGTGCAGCCGCTGCACTTGGGTATCACCGAAGCTGGCGGTTTGCGCTCAGGCACAGTGAAATCTGCGGTGGGTCTCGGTATGCTGCTCGCCGAAGGGATTGGCGATACTATCCGCATCTCCCTGGCGGCA
>Ga0156274_1107_pt1 | contig 1059 bp, 1 predicted proteins | sample RifCSPlowO2_12_FD_107923 | JGI IMG/M metagenome (GOLD analysis project Ga0156274, IMG submission 107923) | Pseudomonadales bacterium RIFCSPLOWO2_12_FULL_59_450
AGGCCTTGTTGGCCCCGGTGGTCGTGGCCCTAGGCTATGAATGCTGGGGTATTGAGTTTTCGGCTCAAGGTCGCCACTCAATGTTGCGCGTTTATATCGATAAAGAGGGCGGTGTGCTGGTGGACGATTGTGCCATTGTCAGCCGTCAGATCAGCGGTGTGCTGGATGTTGAAGATCCAATCTCCGTTGAATACACCCTTGAAGTTTCCTCGCCAGGCATGGAACGCCCACTGTTCACTATCGAGCAGTTTGCTAAATATGCCGGTGAACAAGTGAAGATCAAGCTGCGCTCCCCCTTTGAAGGGCGACGCAACTTTCAGGGCCTTCTGCGCGGTGTAGAAGAGCAGGATGTCGTGGTGCAGGTAGAAGACCACGAGTTCCTGTTGCCGATCGATATGATCGACAAGGCCAACATTATTCCCAGTTTTGACTGAGACGCGGATCCCGCGGATCCAATGGCTTGCGAAAGGCGAGGCGTACGATGAGCAAAGAAGTACTGCTGGTTGTTGAGTCGGTATCCAATGAAAAGGGTGTACCGGCAAGCGTGATTTTTGAAGCGTTGGAGCTGGCCCTGGCCACTGCTACCAAGAAACGTTTTGAAGACGAAGTAGATCTGCGTGTGGAAATCAACCGCCACACCGGTGCCTATGAGACTTTCCGTCGCTGGACGGTGGTCGAAGAGGACGATCTTGATGATCCGGCCATCGAAACCTGGCCAAGCAAGGTTGCGCAAACGCATCCGGGCGCTCAGGTTGGCGATGTTGTCGAAGAAAAGATCGAGTCGATCGAATTCGGCCGTATTGCTGCACAGACCGCCAAGCAGGTCATTGTGCAGAAGGTTCGCGAAGCCGAGCGCGCTCAAGTCGTTGACGCCTATCGCGAACGCCTGGGTGAAATCATCTCTGGCACCGTGAAAAAAGTTACCCGCGACAACGTGATCGTCGACCTGGGCAACAACGCCGAAGCGTTGCTGGCCCGCGAAGACATCATCTCTCGCGAAACCTTCCGTGTCGGCGTGCGTCTGCGTGCGCTGCTCAAGGAAATCCGCACCGAGAACCG